>Ga0181519_10000016_pt1 | contig 186376 bp, 194 predicted proteins | sample PEATcosm2014_Bin_26_FD_121102 | JGI IMG/M metagenome (GOLD analysis project Ga0181519, IMG submission 121102) | Peatland microbial communities from MTU Mesocosm Facility, Houghton, MI, USA - PEATcosm2014_Bin02_10_metaG | ecosystem: Environmental > Terrestrial > Soil > Wetlands > Peat | place...
AGCGATCCATCGGCGTCGACCATCACCAGACTGTTGAAATAGTGCGGCCCCTCGCGCTCGAAGATGGAGATCGGCAGCACGACGCCCAGTTCGGCCGCCAGGGGCGCCAGGGCCAGGACGCACGGATGCTCGCGCCAGGGGTGAGCCTCACCGAACCATCGTTCCTCCTGGCGGACGCAGAAATAAGGGCCCTGGAACAGCTCCGGCGGCAGGATAACCTGGGCGCCGGCCCCCGCCGCTTCGCGGATCATGGCCGCCACGCGGGCGATATTGGCTTCCAGATCCTCGCCGAACGAAGCCTGGATCGCGCCGAGGGAAAGTCGCCTCGCCATCAGCCTGGCTCCTGCTGGCTTATGCAGTGGAACGCGCCGCCGCCGGTGAGCAGCGCGCGCGACGGCAAGCCGATCACCGCGCGGCCGGGGAACAGCGGCTCAAGCGCCTCGACCGCCCAGGCGCCGGCCGGCTCGCCATAGGTCGGGACGATGACCGCGCCATTGGCGATGAGGAAGTTCATATGCGAGGCCGGCGTCGCGCGATGTTCGCCGTCCATGATCCGGCCGGGCGACGGGATGCGCGCCACTTTCAGCCGCCGGCCCTCGGCGTCGCTGAACCCGGCCAGGGCTTCGGCGACCGCGTCATAGACACCCGCATTGGGATCGTTGATCCCGAAGGCGATCGGGCAGGCCACGGTGGCCGGTCCGACGAAGCGGGCCAGGTTATCGACATGGCCATCGGTGTGATCGTTCATCAGGCCCTGATCCAGCCACAGCACCTTGCGCGCGCCAAGCGCCTCGGCGAGGGCCTGTTCCGCATCCTCCTGGCGCCAGCCGCGATTGCGGTTTGGGTTGAGCAGGCACTGGCGGGTGGTGAGGATTGTTCCGGCGCCGTCATGATCCAGGGCACCCCCTTCGAGTACGAAAGGATGGCGGGTCAATGCCGCCCCGCTCTCGCCGGCAATCTGGTCGGCCACCGCCTCATCGCCGTCCAACTGGTATTTGCCTCCCCAGCCATTGAAGGCGAAGCCGGCCGCCTGGCCCGGCGCGGTGAAGATCGGCCCGGTGTCGCGCAGCCAGACATCGCCGAAAGTCCCGGGAACGATCTCCACGCCGGCGAGGTCCGATAGAAGGTCGCGCGCGGCTTCGACCGCCGCCTCGCCACAGGTCATCAGCTTGACCCGTTCCGCGCCAGGCCCGGCCAGCGCCCGAGCCAGAGCCGCCACCTCGGCCTGCGCCGGCGCCAGATCGTCTTCCCAAAGCTCGGCGTGGCTCGGGAATCCCAACCACATCGCGCGATGCGGCGACCATTCGGCGGGGACGGGGTTTGCCATGGCGCTTCCCATAGGCCAGGCGGCCGGTGCAAGGAAGCCGAGGGAAGGCTGAGCGGAGAGCGATATGATCCTGATCGGCCAATACGACAGCCCGTTCGTGCGGCGCGTGGCCATCGCCCTGACGATCTACGGGATCTCGTTCGAGCACCGGCCGTGGTCGGTGTTCGGCGACGCCGACAAGCTGGCCGACTTCAACCCGCTGCGCCGGGTCCCCACCCTGGTGCTGGACGACGGTGAGGTGCTGATCGAGAGTTCGGCCATTCTCGACGCGCTCGACGAGGCGGTGGGAGAGGCCCGCGCCCTCATGCCGGATCACGGGCCGGCGCGCCGCCGTGCGCTCAAGGTCTGCGCCCTGGCCAGCGGCCTGGCCGACAAGGCGGTGAGTCTGGTCTATGAGCGCCTGCTCCACGAGACGACCTCGCCGGTTTGGATCGAACGCTGCCGAAGCCAGATCGCCGCGGTGTTGGATGTGCTGGAGGCCGAGCGCCTCGCGAGTCCTGGCCCCTGGTGGCTGGGCCCGGACTTCACCCACGCCGATATCATGGCCGCCTGCGCCCTGCGCTTCACCGGCGAGGCGCACCCGGAGGCGGTCGATCTGAGCCGATGGCCGAGCCTGGCGGCCCACTCCGCCGCCTGCGAGGCCTTGCCGGCGTTTCAGAGGGTTCAGCAGCCGTTCGTCGTCACGCCGCCCGCCGCTTAGCTCCTAAAGGCGGACCTCGAAGGCCGCCTCTGTCTTCGCCCTGATCTCGTCCACCGTCACGCCCGGCGCCAGTTGGATCAGGGTGACGCCGCCGGCCTTGCGGTCGATATCGAAGACGCCGAGGTCTGTGATCAGGAGGTCGACCACCTTCACGCCGGTCAAAGGCAGGGTGCATTGCTTGAGGAGCTTAGGCGCGCCGGATTTTTCGGTGTGGTCCATCACCACCACCACCCGGCGCACGCCGGCCACCAGATCCATGGCCCCGCCCATGCCCTTGACCATCTTTCCGGGCACCATCCAGTTGGCGAGGTCCCCGTCTTCGGACACCTGCATGCCGCCCAGGATGGAAAGAGCGATATGGCCGCCGCGGATCATGGCGAAGCTGTCGGCGCTCGAAAAATACGATGAGCCCTCGAGCTCGGTGATGGTCTGTTTGCCGGCGTTGATCAGATCGGCGTCGGCCTCGCCCTCATAGGGAAATGGGCCCATGCCGAGCATGCCGTTTTCGCTCTGCAGGGTCACCGAAACGCCGGCGGGAATGTGGTTGGCCACCAGGGTCGGGATGCCGATTCCGAGGTTCACATAGAAGCCGTCCCGGAGCTCCGCCGCCGCGCGGGCGGCCATATCGTCACGCGTCCAGGCCATCAGGCGGCTCCCGCCACGGCGGTTTGGCGGGGCCTCGTCGTCACGCGTTCGATGCGCTTTTCGAACAACGCGCCCTGGAAAATCCGGTCGACATAGATGCCCGGCGTGTGGATGGCGTCCTTGTCGAGGCTCCCCACCGGAACCAACTCCTCGACCTCGGCGAGGGTGACCTTGCCGGCGGTGGCCATCATCGGATTGAAGTTTCGCGCCGTCTTTCGATAGATGAGGTTGCCTTCGGCGTCGCCCTTCCAGGCCTTGATGATCGAAAGGTCGGCGGTGAGGCCCATCTCCATCACATGGATTTCGCCATTGAAGGCCCGCAGCTCCTTGCCCTCGGCCACCGGCGTGCCGACCCCGGTCTTGGTGAAGAAGGCCGGTATGCCGGCTCCCCCGGCGCGGATGCGTTCGGCCAGGGTGCCCTGGGGATTGAATTCGAGCTCCAGATCGCCGGCCAGATAGAGCTGCTCGAAGAGCTTGTTCTCTCCGACGTAGGAACTGACCATCTTCCGGATCTGGCCGCCTTCCAGCAGCAGGCCCAGGCCAAAGCCGTCGACGCCGCAGTTGTTGGAAATGACGGTAAGGTTCCGGGTCCCGGCCGCCTTGATGCCGGCGATAAGATTCTCCGGGATTCCGCACAGACCGAAACCGCCGGACATGATGGTCATGCCATCGAACAGGACGCCGGCCAGGGCCGCCGCCGCGTCATCACGAACTTTCGAAGCCACCGGCCTTCTTTCGCATTGCACAAGGGCGCCAGGAGCCAAGCCATAGGCCCTAAGGCGGATTGATTTCAACCTCGACGCACGTGATGTCTGCGCGATGATCGACGCCATCCAACCCGTATCGTTCGCACTCGACGATGAAGTGGCGTTCGCCCGCTCGCTCGGCGCCAGCTTCGAGCGCCACGGGTTCGCCGTGCTCAAGCACCATGGCCTGGACGAGGCCTTGATCGCCGCCGCGGCGGCGGACGCCAAGGCGTTTTTCGCCCTGCCTGAAACGATCAAGCTCCGCTACCGCGATCCCGGCGGCGCAGGCCAGCGCGGCTATACGCCCTTCGGCATCGAGACCGCCAAGGGCGCTCCACACGCCGACCTGAAGGAATTCTGCCATGTCGGACGAGAGGCGCCGGGATTGTCGGGCCTGGCGCCGAACCTGTGGCCTAAGGAAATTCCCGCCTTTCGCGCTCACATGCTGGGTCTCTACGCCGCATTGGAAGGCGTGGGCGCCCGACTTCTGGACGCCGTCGCCTTGCACCTCGGTCTTGGCCCCCACGCCTTCGAAGACCCTGTCGCCGGCGGCGACAGCGTGCTGCGCCTGCTGCACTATCCTCCGGCGACCTTCGAGGGCCCGGCCCTGCGCGCCGGGGCCCATGAGGATATCAACGCCATCACCCTTCTCCTGGGCGCCGAGGAGGGCGGCCTGGAAATTCTGGACCGCGACGGCCGCTGGCTGGCGATCAATCCGCCGGCCGGCGCCCTGGTGGTCAACATCGGCGACATGCTGGCCAGACTGACCAACGATGTCCTGCCGTCGACCACCCACCGGGTGGTCAATCCGCCGCCGGAGCGACGGGGCGTGGCGCGCTATTCGATGCCGTTTTTTCTTCATTTCCGGCCGGACTTCCTGATCGAGACGCTGCCGGGCTGCGTGAGCGGCGATCGCCCCGACCGCTACCCCGAGCCGATCACCGCCGGCGCCTTCCTGCAAAGGCGCCTGCGGGAAATCAAACTGGCCTAAGGCGCCGTGAAGCCCTAGCAGCTAGGGCGATCCCGTTAGGAGACGTCATGGACGGTCTTTCGACCAGCGCGCGAAGCCGGCGCGACATCGCCCTGCCCGGCCGAGGGGGCGGCGCGCTGGCCAGCCTGGATTTCGGGCCCACGGATCGAGCCTATGATCTCATCTTCCTCCACGCCAACGGGTTCAACGCCCAGACCTATCGCCGCATCCTCGCGCCGTTGGCCGAGCGGTTTCGCATCCTGGCGATCGATCAGCGCGGGCACGGCGCCACCACCTTGCCGGCGGCGGTCGAGGGCCGCACCAACTGGCTCGATTTTCGCGACGATCTCCTCGCGTTGCTGGAGGTGCTGGATGCGCGGGATCTCGTCCTGGCGGGGCACTCCATGGGCGGCACGGCCTCTCTCCTGGCCGCGGCCGAGGCGCCCTCGCGGGTCCGCCGCCTGGGGCTGTTCGATCCGGTGATCATTCCGCGCACCGTGGCGAGCGGAGTCTCCGGGGCCGCCACCGCCAACTCGCCCCTGATCCAGGGCGCTCTCAAGCGCCGCGCGACCTTCCCGAGCCGCGAGGCGGCGCTGGAGGCCTACAAGGGCCGCGGCGCCTTCGCCACCTGGCCAGAGGACATGCTGGCCGACTATGTCGCCGGCGGCTTTGTCGATGCGGCCGATGGCGGCGTGCGTCTGGCCTGCGAGCCGGCCTGGGAGGCGTCGAGCTTCGCCTCCCACGCCCACGATCCCTGGGACGCCTTCGCGCGCACCGTCTGCCCGATCGAGATCCTGCGCGCCGAGACCGGCTCGACCTGCCGGGTGGATGACGCCATCGAAGCGCTCACGGCGGATGGGCGGATCACCATAGAGACGGTGGCGGGAACGACCCACTTCCTGCCCATGGAGCGGCCGGAGCTGGCGACCGCCGTGCTGGCTCGGGCCTTGGAGCGTTAGAGCCCAAGCCCTGGCGTGACATGGGTGGCCAGGCGAGCCTTGGTCTCGTCGCTGATCGGGATGATCTTGCGGGCGTCGAGATCCAGGGCTATGGCCACCGCCTCGCTGGTCACCCAGGGCTCGCCGCTGGCCGGATCGAGAATCCAGTGGACCACTCTCTGGGCGCGGTCGTCGAAACCGGCCAGGCCCGACCTAACCGCGAAGCGATCACCGGCCCTTGGCCAGGCGTGATAGGCGAGGCGATATTCCAACACCGCGCCGCCGACCCGCTCTGGACGCTCGGCGCCCGCTCCGCGCCCGCCGAACGCCGCCGCCAGGCTCGGCACGCCGTCCGACACCCGGCCGATGAAGAGTTCCGGTCGGACACGGCCGAACACATCGCAATCCTGAGCGCCGAAGGCGCCGGCGCTAAGCGCGATCAGGCCCAGCGCGTCGGCGCGAGCAAGACTGGCGTCGCCGGCGGTTGCACCGAGGCCCAGGCTGCGCGGGGCGGCGCGATCGGGAATTTGCATCATCACCCCCTCGGCCAGGCTTCGGGTGCGATCAGACCAGGGAAAGGGACGGCCGTCGCGCGTGGTGGCGTGAGTGATCAGGGTCTGAAAACTGGCGGCGAGCTCGCCACTGCCGGCGTGGATGAGCAGTTGAAGCACCCTTGCTTGGCTCTCGCCGATCTCGATCAAGCCGGCGGTCATATAAAGCGGAGCGCCGGCGCGCGCCTCGCGCAGGAAGCGGATGTGGTGGTCCCTGACGATGAGGGTGGCGTCGGCACTGGCGCGAAAGGCCCCTTCCAGCCCGATGGCGGCGCCGAAAGCAATCAGGCCTTCCATGGCGCGGGCGACGTAGAAGCGCACATTCATGTGCCCCATCTCGTCGCATTCCCAGGTGTTGACGCCGCCGCGCCACACCTCAAGACCGCCAAATTCGTTCACGCCAGCCGCCTTTCCGCCCAGGGCGCCACCGCTCTCACACATCGGCCCCCTGGTCTAGCTGGCCCAGTCCGTATCAGATGTAGCGGCGCAGCGACCTGGCCAGTTCCGACGGGCTCGACTTCTTCTTGGCCTGCGCCGGCTGATAGGCGAGGCGCGCGTGCTCTATGCAATAGGGCCCCTCATCGGAAGAGCGCCGGCCGCAGAAGGTGAAGTCGGCGGTCGCCGGATCGCCGATCGGCCATTTGCACATGTGAGCGCCGAGGGTGAGCACCGTCGCCGTGCCGGGCTGCTCCACATAGGCCGGCGGCCTGGGCGCCGGGACAGGGTGGGCATGCATCTCGGGGGGGCGGCGATGAACGGCGGGGCTCGACATGATCGGCCGCGCCGGCCTTGGCGCCTTGAATGTGGTCCGCGCCGGCTGCGAGGGCGTCGCGCGGCCCGACAGGCCCAGACGATGCACCTTGCCGATCACCGCGTTGCGCGTGACCCCGCCCAATTGTTTGGCGATCTGACTGGCGGAAAGGCCCTCCAGCCAAAGCTTGCGCAGCAGTTCAACTCGCTCGTCGGTCCAACCCATGAGAACCCTCCAACCCCGATTTGATCGGCCGCGCGGCCTAGCGACGACCTAGATGTTGTGTCTCCCGGCCCAACCGCCATCGGTCAGCCACAAGATATCGTAGACCTCTGCATTTCAGACACAATAGGCGCCACAATTCCATCCACAGGATCAACATATTGATTCACACACTGCCTATCTTGCGCGCGCGCCGGCCCGGGCTCACATGGAGCCCATGAGAGACATGCTCGCCGCCGATGTGATCCCGCCGCTTCCGCGCGACTATCACGGGGTCAATTGGGAGGGGGTGCGCACGCTCTATGTTCGAGAGGTGCGCCGGTTCTGGAAGGTCGGCACCCAGACCCTGATGGCCCCGGTGGTCACCGCCCTGCTCTATATGTTGGTGTTCGTGGTCGCGGTGCGCGGCGCGGCCCCGCCGATCGAAGGCGTGGTGTTCGCCACCTTCGTCGCGCCGGGTCTGATCATGATGCAGATCCTCAGCAACGCCTTTTCCAATTCATCCTCGAGCCTGCTCCAGGCCAAGATGAACGGGCTGCTCAGCGATTTCATCACTCCGCCGCTGTCGCCCGCCGAGCAGGTGGCCGGTTTCGTGCTGGGCGCGGCGACGCGGGGCGTGGCCGTGGGCGCGGTGACGGCCCTGGCCGTCCTGCCCTTCGCCCATCTTGAGATCCTTCACTTGTGGGCGGTGGTCTATTTCGGCCTCGGCGCCTCGCTGATCATGGGCATGGTGGGCGTGATCGCGGCCATCTGGTCGGTGAAATTCGATCACATCGCGGCGGTGGGCAATTTCGTGATCATGCCCATGACCTTCCTGTCCGGCACCTTCTACCTCGTCTCGCGGCTTCCCGAGCCGTTCCGCACCGCTTCGCAGTACAACCCGTTCTTCTATCTGATCAGCGGCTTTCGCTATGGCTTCATCGGCCACGCCGACGGCTCATTGATCATCGGCGTCGCGGTGACCGCGGCCCTGACCGTGGCGTTGGGTCTCGTCTGCCTGTGGATGTTCGCCACCGGATACCGCATGAAGACGTGAGGGCGCCGAGCGTCGTTGACATCATCGCCGCTTGACGCGAAAACGCCGCGCTTCCTTGTCCCCGCGCGGTAAGCGTCGGGGATGCATGGCTTTTGCAGGAAGCTAGTCATGGCCTCGCCCAGCCCGACCGTCCCCGAGGATCATCTCCTGGCCGTCTACAGCCGCGCGCCGCTGGCGTTCGAGCGCGGCGTGGGCGCGCGCCTCTACACCGCCGAGGGCGAGGCCTATCTGGATTGCCTGGCGGGGATCGCCACCACCGGCCTTGGCCACGCCCACCCCAAGGTCGTCCAGGCGCTGAAGGATCAGGCCGAAAAGCTCTGGCACGTCTCCAACATCTTCCGGATTCCCGGCCAGGAGGCTCTGGCGGCGCGGCTGTGCGCCGCCACCTTCGCCGATGTCGCCTTCTTCACCAATTCGGGCACCGAGGCGGTGGAATGCGCCTTGAAGATGGCGCGCAAATATCACTGGGCGAGGGGCGACGCCGAACGGATCGACATCATCGGCTTCCAGGGCGCCTTTCACGGCCGCAGCTATGCCGCGGTGTTCGCGGCCGGCAATCCCACCTATGTCGAGGGCTTCGGCCCCGCCCTCCCCGGCTATGTGAGCCTGCCGTTCGGCGACATGGAGGCGCTGGAGGCGGCGTTGGGGCCGACCACCGCCGCGGTGATCATCGAGCCGGTCCAGGGCGAGGGCGGCGCGCGCGCCCTGCCGGAGGCCGATCTCACGCGCCTGCGGGCGCTCTGTGACGAGCACGGCGTGCTGCTGATCTATGATGAGATCCAGTGCGGTCTTGGCCGTACCGGCAAGCTCTTCGCCCACGAGTGGGCCAAGGACGCCACGCCCGACATCATGTGCGTGGCCAAGGCATTGGGCGACGGCTTTCCGGTCGGCGCCTGCCTCGCCACGGCCGAGGCGGCCAGCGGCATGGGCGTCGGCGCGCATGGATCCACCTATGGCGGCAATCCTTTGGCGATGGCGGTGGGCCTGGCGGCGTTCGAGGAATTGAGCCGGGAGGAGACCCTGGAAAACGTGCGCGGGATCGCCGGCTATTTCGGTCAGCAGCTGGCCGGCCTCAAGGATCGCTTTCCCGATGTCATCGCCGATGTCCGGGGCAAGGGCCTCCTCATCGGGCTAAAGCTCGTCACCAACAATCGGGAGTTCATGGCCCAGGCCAGGGACGAGCATCTGCTGATCGCCGGCGGCGGCGACAACTGCGTGCGCCTTCTGCCCTCGCTCCTGCTCACCCAGGAAGAAGCCAGCGAAGCGGTGCAAAAACTGGAGCGCGCCTGCGAGGCGGTCCGGCGGAAGCTGGCGGCGTGACCGCGCCCAGGCACTTCCTCGATCTTTGGCGGATGGACGCGGCCAGCCTGCGCTCCATTCTGGAGGACGCCAAGTTTCGCAAAGCGCGACGCGCGGGATTGGGCCAGGCCGAAGTGGACGGCGACGCCCCGGCCGCCGGACGAACCTTGGCGATGATCTTCCAGAAGAATTCGACGCGGACACGATTTTCCTTCGACGCCGCCATCCGCCAGCTTGGCGGCGCCAGCATCATCGCCACGGCCACCGACATGCAACTCGGCCGCGGCGAAACCATCGAGGACACCGCCAGGGTGCTCTCGCGCATGGTCGATGCGGTGATGATCCGCGCCATCAGCCACGCCGACATCGAGGCCTTCGCCCGGGCGGCCACGGTGCCGGTGATCAACGGCCTCACCGACAAGAGCCACCCGTGCCAGATCCTCGCCGACGTGATGACCTTCGAGGAGCATCGCGGCCCGATCGCCGGCAAGACCGTCGCCTGGGTGGGTGACGGCAACAATGTCTGCGCCAGCTTCATCCACGCCGCCGCCAAGTTCGGCTTCAAGCTGATCATCGCCGGCCCGCGCGAATATCCGCCCGATCCGGCCGATCTGGCCAAGGCGGCGCGGGCGGGCGGCCAGGTGATCGTCACTGACGACATGTTCGCCGCCGCAAAAGGGGCCGATTGCGTGGTCGCCGATGGCTGGGTCTCCATGGGCGATGCGGACTACCAGGAGCGGGTGGCGGCGTTCGAACCCTATCGGGTGGACGCGGCGCTGATGGCCCTGGCGGCGCCTGACGCGGTCTTTCTCCATTGCCTCCCCGCTCACCGGGGCGAGGAGGTGACCGACGAGGTGATCGACGGGCCGCAATCCCTCGTCTGGGACGAGGCGGAAAATCGAATCCACGCCCAGAAGTCCATTCTCGCCTGGTGCTTCGGCGCGGTGGGGTGAAATCCGGGCCGCCATTCCCATATTCGCCCGATCATGACCTCTCCCACGATCCCCGCCCCGGCAGCCCCCTCGGCGCCGCTCGACGATCTCGTCGCGCCCTTCCAGATCGAGAACCAGCCGGTCCGCGGGCGGATCGCGCGCCTGGGCGCGTCGATCGATGAAATCCTCACTCGCCACGACTATCCCGAGCCGGTGGCCGATCTCCTCGGAGAAGCTTGCGCTCTGGCGGCGTTGGTGGGCGCCAGTCTCAAATTCGAGGGCCGCCTGATCATCCAGGCCCAGGGCGATGGACCGGTCGCCTATGTGGTGGCCGACTATGACACCAGCGGCGCCCTTCGCGGCTATTGCCGGTTCGACGCCGAACGCGTCGCCAAGGCTTCCACAGGCTTCATCCGCCCCGGCGCCGGGGCCCTGCTGGGCAAGGGCGCCTTCGTCATGACCATCGACCAGGGCCCGGACATGGACCGCTATCAGGGCGCCACGCCGATCGAGGGCGAGACCCTGGCCCTGTGCGCCGAGACCTATTTCGCCCAGTCCGAACAAACGCCGACCCGGGTTCGCCTAGCCGTCGGCCGGGCCGACACCGGCGAGGGCGCTCACTGGCGGGCCGGCGGCCTCCTGATCCAGAATATCGCCGAGGACGACGCGCGCGGATCCACCGCCGAAGCCTGGACCACGGCCCAAGCCCTGTTCGAGACCGTGGGCGAGGACGAGCTGATCGACCCGGACCTCTCGCACCAGACCCTGCTGTGGCGCCTGTTCCACGAAGATGGCGTGCGCGTCTTCGACCCCAAGCCGCTGACCGGTTTCTGCCGCTGTTCGCGCGAGCGGATCGTGTCTGTTCTGGGGAGCTTTCCCGCCGAGGAGCGCGCCGGGATGGTCGAGGCCGACGGCGTTATTCGCGTCACCTGCGAATATTGCTCGCGGGTCTATGACTTCGAGCCGGAATCTGTCGGATAAAGCTGTTCAGCGTCCCTTAAGACGCAGCATGGCCGCGTCGCCGTCGAAACTCACCAGACGCCAGACGCCGTCTTCCTCGGCGAAAGTGATCAGACACGGACCGCCATGGCCTTGAGTGGCGCAGACCCGGTCTCCGGCGGTCGGCTTCAGCACGGCGGCCAGGGCCAGGGTGCTTGGGATGGGTGTCCCTGGCGTGTAGCCATAGTAGTCGGCCACGGCGCGGAACACCTCGGGCTGTATGAAGAGGCGGGAGGCGAGGTGGGCGGCCGTTCCCGACAAGAGCACGCCAAGGCTCTTCACGCCGTCGGCCAGGTTGGAGTTTTTGGCCTCCGCCACCAGCATGGACTGGATCTGAGCCTCCAGCGCGCGGCGATCGACATGGGCGTCGAAGGCGGCGTGATCGCCATCGCGGATGGCGACCAGCAGGGCGTGGACATCATTGGCCGCGGAAAGGCGCTCGGTGGTGGCGCAGGCGGCCAGACCGCAAAGAGCGAGCAAGACAGCGAACGCGCGCGGGGGTTTCATCATGGAAGAAGGCGTCACGCGCCGGTTCGCTCCTTGAAGAAGGCGATGACACGGTCTTCGGCCTTTTTGCTGGGGCCGTCCGGATCGGTCTCATTGAGGTGGATGGTCAGCACCGAGTGCGGGGTCATGGGCGCTCCCGGCATGGCGTCCTTGGGGTCGAGCTCCACCGCCTCGAAGCGGTCGCCGAATTCCTTCCTTAAGGTGTCAAACCTGGCGTCGGCGACGAAGGGATCGCCATAGAAGCGCAGGCCGAGTAGCGAAAGGTCTTCATCCTCGAGCCTCTGCCTTACGCAGGCGATCTCGGCGGGCGAGACGCCAATGGCCGCCGCCCGCCGCGCGGAGCCGGCGCCGAGGGGCAAGGAGGGCTGGGAGAGCACCGGCGCCACCACCGCCGGTTCGGTCATCATCGCCAGGGCGAAATTGCCGGTGAAACACATGCCAACGGCGCCCACGCCCTTGCCGCCGCATTCGGCGTGGACCTTGGCGGCCAGGGCGCGCAGCCAGTCGACGATCGGGCTCGACCTGTCGGTGGCCCAGGCGTGGAACTCGCGGCTGATGCAGACGCCCTTGAACATGGAGCGAAGGCCGTAGCCCGCCGTCACGGGCCGCCCGGCGTCGCCGAACAGGCTTGGGCAAAAAACGGTCATGCCGGCCGCCGCCACCCGGTCGGCGAAACGGATCACCAGAGGGTGCAGTCCGGGCATCTCATGAATGATGATCACCGCCGGCCCCGAGCCGCGCCGGTACACCGGCCTTGTCCAGCGCCCGGCCGGATCGGTGAAGTCGAAGCGGGTGTAATCTTTCAGCGTGTCTTCATAAGCCATGATCACCCTCCGGCGTTTCAGCCGCCGGCGCGCGCCGCGCTTCGCCTCCAGCCCTTGCCGAACAGGAGATAGATCGGCAGAGGCGCGAAGGCCACCACGGTCGACCAGAAGCCGGCGATCGGGTCATCCCACACCACCACCGCGATCAGGGTCGCGTTCACCAGGGCCGCGCCGATGGCGATCCACGGAAACAGCGGCATGCGCCAAGGTCTCGGCAAGTCAGGCTCGGCGATGCGTAGCCGGATGGAGCCCAGGCAGATGATCAGGATCCCGGCAAGGCTCCAAGGCGCATAGATTCTGACCAGGCTCTCGTAGCTGCCGGTGGCGGCGAAGGCCATGGTGGCGGCGACCAGCACCAGCATGCTGCGCCTGGGCGTTCCGCCCTTGGCCACGGCTCCGAGAAATCCGGGCAGATCACCGTCGCGCGCCATGCGGAAGGTTACTCGCGAGCCGGTCATGATCTGCAGGTTGGCGATCGCGGCCAGCGAGAAAAGGCCCATGGCCGTGATCACCGTATCTCCCACCGCGCCCATGGAGATCTTGGCCGCGTCGCCGACCGCCAGGGCGGAGCCAGCGATGGCGGCGGGCGTCAGAACGTGAAGCACGGCGGCGTTGACCAGGACATAGAGCACCGTGACGGCGGCGATGCCCCAGAATGTGGCGCGCGCGACGTTGCGGTCCGGACGGTGGACCTCCTCGGAGAAATAGATCGCCGCGTCCCATCCGGCGTAGGTCTGATAGATCACCCGGATCGCCATGACGACCGCGCCGATCGCGCCCACCGCGGCCATGTGGTTCGGGAGAGCGCTGGGCGCGGCCCGGGGCGAGGCGAAAAGCACGACGACCAGCAACAGAAATGCGCCGCCCTTGATGGCGCTGCCCAGACTCTGCGAGGCGCCGCTTACCCGGGTCCCCGCCCAGTTGATCGCTCCCACCACCGCGATCAGTCCGCACGCCAGGACGCTGTTGGAAACACCGGCCGCGATGCCGAGGCGGTGGACATATTCGCCGAACACCACCGCGATGAAGGCGTTGGACGCGGCGTATTGCAGCCATACGACCCAGCCGGTGAGGAAACCGGTCGTCGGCCCAAACGCGCGTTCGGCGATGGAATAGGCGCCGCCGGCCCGAGGCACCGAGGCGCCGGCCTCCACCAAAGGCATGGCCGAGAGCATGGCGACGCCGCCGCCCGCCGCCCAGGCCAGCAGAATAAGAGCCGGGCTGGTCATGCCCTGGGCGACCACGCCTGGCGCGCGCATGATGCCTGATCCGACCATGCCGCCGACCACAACCGCCAAGCCGAAGACAAGGCCCAGCACCCGCAGGAGGCTGGGGGGCCCGTGGCCGGCCTGTTCGTCGCTCATGGATGGCCCCCGCACGAAAGCCATCCTCGCGGCCTCCGAAGGCGCGCGCAAGCGCCATTCATTGACCCGGGGCGGCAAACGTGAATTATTGGTGGTGTCGATCAACGGCCAGGAAGGAGGGTTTGCAAGATGACTGTGATTTGTCGCCGAACCCTCCGTCGCGCCCGCCGTTAGATGACACGTCACTTCGGTCGGCGCCTTGTGGTCATGCCGATCGAAGGATCAATTCATTGCTAGAAACCTATGGCTGGAGCGATGCGCTCCAGAGCGACTTCGCGCCTCACGCCGCCGAAGGCCTGGTGGCCGGACGCGTCGTCGTCCAGCAACGTGGCCTCTACGGCCTGGTTACCGCAGCGGGTGAGACCCGGGCGGAGATATCGGGCCGGCTCGCCCGAGACGCCGAGGCGGGCGGCTATCCCGCCGTTGGAGATTGGGTGGCCGCCGATCCGGCCGTGGGCGGCGTCGCGATCATTCACCATGTCCTGCCGCGACGCACCGCCTTCGTGCGCAAGGCCTCCGGCCGGGAGGGCCGGCCTCAGGTGGTGGCGGCCAATGTCGACACCGCGTTTCTGACCGCCTCGCTCAACGCCGATCTCAATCCCCGCCGGCTGGAGCGATATCTGGCCAGCGCCTGGCAGAGCGGGGCGGCGCCGGTTGTCGTCCTGACCAAGGCCGATCTCTGCCGGGATGTCGAGGCGGCTGTGGCCGGTATCGAGGCCATCGCCCTCGGGGCGCCGGTCCACCCCCTGTCCTCCCTAACGGGCGAGGGGCTGGAGGCCCTGCGTGCTTATCTGGGCCCGGGGAAGACCGTCGTGATGGTGGGAAGCTCCGGGGCGGGCAAGTCGACCCTGGCCAATGTGTTGCTGGGCGCCGAACGCATGGCCACCGGCGCCATCCGCGAAGACGACGCGCGGGGGCGCCACACGACCTCGCATCGCGAACTGATCCTGCTGCCGGGCGGGGGCCTGCTGCTCGATACGCCCGGCATGCGCGAGTTGGCTTTATGGGACAGCGATGAGGGCGTGGCCACGACCTTCGAGGATGTCGAGGCCCTGGCGGAGGCCTGCAAATTCCGCGACTGCGGCCACACCAACGAGCCCGGCTGCGCCGTTCAGGCGGCTCTTCGGGACGGCGAACTCGACGAATCTCGCTGGCGCAGTTTTCAGAAGCTCAGCCGCGAACTCGCCCATCTGGAGAGCCGCGAGGATCCGGCGCTGCGCGCCGCCGAGCGCCGCAAGTGGGTCAACATCGCCAAGGCCAATCGGGCGCGGGACAAGATGCGAGGACGCACCTAAGCGCGTTCTACAGGGTCCGCTTGACCTCTTCGACGGTGAAGCACTCGATGAAGTCGCCCGGTTTGATATCCTGGAACCCGGCGAAGGCCATGCCGCATTCCTGGCCGGCGGTGACTTCCGGGACCTCGTCCTTGAAGCGCTTTAGGGTCTGGAGCGTGCCCAGCTCCAGCACCACCACGTCGTCGCGGATGATCCGTACCCGGGCGCCGCGGCGCACCACGCCCTCGCGCACCCGGCAGCCGGCGATCTTGCCGACCTTGGAGATGTCGAAGGCCTGCAGGACCTCGGCCGAACCCAGGAAGGTTTCGCGCTGGATCGGGGCCAGCATGCCCGAGAGCACGCCTTTGATGTCGTCGATCAGGTCGTAGATGATCGCGTAGTAGCGAATCTCCACGCCCTCGTGATCGGCCAGCTCTCGCGCCTGCTTGGAGGCCCGGACGTTGAAGCCGAGGATCGAGGCCCCGGCGCCCTTGGCCAGCATCACATCGCTCTCATTGATGCCGCCGGCGCCGGACAGAATAATCCTGGTACGGACTTCATCTGTGGCGAGCTTATCCAGAGCACCGACGATAGCTTCGGCCGAGCCCTGAACATCAGCCTTCACCACCACGGGAAGCTCGGAGACTTTCTTGTCGACCAGCTTGGCCATCATGTCGGCCAAGGAGCCGCCCGCGCCGATCGGCGAGAGCGAGCGTTCGCGTTTGAGGCGAATACGGTAGTCGGTGAGCTCGCGGGCGCGGGCCTCGTTTTCGACAACGGCGAACGGCTCGCCCGGATCGGGGGCGCCGTCGAGACCGAGAATCTCCACAGGAACCGACGGTCCCGCCTCGGCCACCTGTTCATCGCGCTCGTTGATCAGGGCGCGCACGCGGCCCGCCTGGGCCCCGGTGACGACGATATCGCCGCGCTTCAAGGTGCCTCGCTTGACCAGCACCGTGGCCACGGCGCCCCGCCCACGATCGAGCTTGCTTTCGATTACCACGCCCTCGGCGGTGCGATCCGGGTTGGCCTTGAGGTCCATGACCTGGGCCTGAAGCAGGATGGCTTCGATAAGGTCGTCCAGACCGGTCTTCTGCAAGGCGGACACCTGAACCGCCTGGGTCTCGCCGCCCAGGCTCTCGACCACGATCTCTTGCTGCAGAAGTTCGTTGATCACCCGGTTGGGATCGGCGCCGGGTTTATCGATCTTGTTGATAGCGACGATAATCGGCGCTTCGGCCGCCTTCGCATGCTGGATAGCCTCGATGGTCTGGGGCATCACCCCATCGTCGGCCGCCACCACCAGGATGACGATGTCGGTGACATTGGCGCCGCGAGCGCGCATGGCGCTGAAAGCGGCGTGGCCGGGCGTATCGAGGAAGGTGATCCGCTCGCCGTCGGCCAGGCGCACCTGGTAGGCGCCGATGTGCTGGGTGATGCCGCCATGTTCGCCGGCGGCGACATCGGTGGCGCGCAGGGCGTCCAGCAGCGAGGTCTTGCCGTGATCGACGTGGCCCATGACCGCAACCACCGGGGGCCTGGGCAGGAGGTGGTCATCCACATCCTCCTCGGCCAGGAAGCCGGTCTCGACATCGCTCTCCGACACCCGGCGCACGGTGTGGCCAAATTCGGTGGCCACCAGTTCGGCGGTGTCGGTGTCGATGACGTCACTGCCCTTGAGCATCATGCCTTCGCGGGCGAGGAACTTGATGATCTCCACCCCGCGGATGGCCATGCGCCCGGCCAATTCCTGGACGGTGATGACATCGGGAATGACCACTTCGCGGGCGGCCTTGGCGGCTTCCTGGCTTCCGCCCTTGCGCTTCTCGCGCTCGCGCTCGCGGGCCCGGCGCACCGAGGCGAGAGACCGCATGCGTTCGACGGCGCCCTCATCGTCCCCGGCCACGGCCTGAATGGTGAGGCGGCCTTCCCGGCGTCTTGGTTCGCCCCGCGTGCGCGAGACGGCCTTGCCGCCTCCAGCCTTGGTTTTGCGGCTGTCCTCGTCGTCGAAATCGGGCCTGCGATCGAGATTGAGACTTCCTGGACGCGGGGCCTGGCGGGTGGCGCGCTGGATCTCCGGTTCAGCCGGCGCCGCGGCGGGCCGGCCGGCGCCCGGCCTGACACCGCCGGGACGGGCGCTATCGCGCGACGGCCGGGGGGCCAGGGCCGAATAGCGCACGGTCTCGCCAGGGCGGCTGGGACGTTCGCGAACGGGGGCGGCCGATTCATCGCCCGCGGCTCTGCCGCTGAAGCCGGCGTCTGGACGGGCGGCGCGTTGGTTGTAGGCGACCCCGGAAGGCCGATCGGGCCGATAGGTGGTGGTGGTCGGGCGCTCGTCGCGACGTTCGCGCCCGGGCTCGTAGGTGCGCGTCTGGCCCGGCGCCGGAGACCGTGAAAGCTCCGCGGGGCGTTGACCGAGCGCGGCGCGCGCTTGCTCGAGCGTTCTTGGCGGCGCCGGACGCGCGGCTTCAACGGGCGCCGGCTGGGCGGGCGCCGCGGGCTCGGCGGCCGCCGGCGCCGTGGCTTCGACCGCCGCCGGAGCCTCGGCCTGTTCGGCGACAGGCTCCTGGGCTGGCGCTGTGGTCGGCGTCGGTGAAGGTTCCCGTTGACTCTTCGCTTCAGCGGCGCGGGCGGCGCGTTCGGCGGCCTGCTGTTCCTGAACCCGGCGCGCCTCTTCAATGACCCGCTGGCGAGCGCGGCGTTCGTCCTCCGAGAGACCTCCGGTCGACGCCGCCGGAGCGGCCGCGGGGCCGGCGATCGAGGAAGCGGGGCGAGCGGCGGGGGCTGTGACTCCGCGTACGTCGAAGGCCGCGCGGCGTTCGGCCGGCGTCGGCGCGCTGGCGATCGGCGCGTCGGCGCGGCGCCGCTTGGTTTCAACCACAACGGTCTTGGATCGGCCATGGCTGAAGCTTTGCTTCACCATGCCCGCGCTCACCGCGACACCCGTGCGCGGCTTCAGAGTCAGCGGCGCGCGCCCACCGGGGCCGGGAGATTGTCGTCCGTTATCGTTCTCGTCCGTCATGCGCTCGTTTGACTACTCATTCCACCGGACGCCGGAAGCGGCCGGACCATCGCCCAGAAAAAACCGAGAGGGGCCGGCGCGCAATTAACGCCGTCCCTCGCCTCGGGGCTGTTTCGCGCCTCAAGGTTCCTCGCGCCAACTCTCAGGAAAGAGCGGGCGGAAGCCTGATAGCCGCTCGACATCGGATGTCCAGCGCTCGGCGCCCCGCCCTGCAAGGAAAGCGGTGTGTATCACATTCTCCCCGCCCAAGGCCAAACCCAATTCGGCCGAGGTGAAAACTCCGATCAGGCGGGGCGGCCGGGGACTCTTGCGCACGGCCGCCATCAACTTGCGCCGGCCGTCCGCCGCGCCGTCGGCGGCCTCCACCAGCCAAGCCGCCTTACCGGCGCCAATGCTCGCGAGCACCTTTTCGAAGCCCGAGATAAGCTCGCCGGCCTTGCGCGCAAGCCCCAGGCTCGAAAGCAGTCGCCGCGCGATCAGAGTCGCCACCTGATCGGCAAGGTCGGGCGAGGCGGAAAGCTTGGCCTTCGCCGCGCGCGAGAAAAGCGATTTTCGCGCCGCGGTCTCGACCGAGGCGCGATCAGCCGCCACCCACAGCCCACGCCCCGGCAGCTTGCGGCCGAGGTCAGGCGTGACCGCGCCATCCGGCCCGGCGACGAACCGGATCAGGCGCGCCTCGTCCATGACCTCGCCCGAGACGATGTCCCGACGTTCGCGAGAGGCCTCGGCGAGGGTGGCCGCCATGGGCGCCCAATCAGCCGGCGTGATGTCCGCCCTGATCGCCAAAAACGATCGAGGCCTCATCGACAGGCTGCTCCTCGGCGGCGAACTCTTCCTCGACCTCCGGCTCCGGCTCGATCCAGCCGGCGGCGACGCGCGCGCGCATGATCAGGGCTTCGGCGTCATCGGGACCCAGGGCGAAGCTGTCGAGGATGCCAGGTTCGCGGACCCGCTCGCCGTCCTTGGTCTCGTACCAACCGCGCAGATCATCCGGCACGAGACCGGCCAGATCCTCCACGGTCTTCACCTCACCCTCGCCGAGGGCGACGGCCACCGGAAGGGTCACGCCCTCGACCTCCAGCAGGGCGTCTTCCACGCCCAGTTCCCGGCGCTTGGCGTCATATTCGGCGGCTTCCTTGTCGAGATAGTCGCGCGCGCGCGCCTGGATTTCCTCGGCGGTGTCCTCGTCGAACCCCTCGATGGCGGCGATTTCGCCCAGATCGACATAGGCGACGTCCTCCACGGTGGCGAAGCCTTCGGTGACCAGAAGTTGGGCGATGACCTCATCGACGTCCAGGGCTTCCTGAAAGAGCGCGGTGCGCTCGGCGAACTCGCGCTGGCGCCGCTCGCTTTCCTGGCTCTCGGTCATGATGTCGATCTGCCAACCGGTCAGCTGGCTGGCGAGGCGCACGTTCTGGCCGCGCCGGCCGATCGCCAGGGAAAGCTGCTCGTCGGGCACCACCACCTCGACGCGCTCGTCCTCTTCGTCCATCACCACCTTGGTGACCTCGGCCGGGGCCAGGGCGTTGACCAGGAAAGTGGCCTCGTCCGGGTTCCACTGGATGATGTCGATCTTCTCGCCCTGCAATTCGGCGACCACCGCCTGGACGCGAGAGCCGCGCATGCCCACGCACGCCCCGACCGGATCGATCGAGCTGTCGTTGGAGACGACCGCCATCTTGGCGCGGCTGCCCGGATCGCGGGCCACGGCGCGGATCTCGATGACGCCGTCATAGACCTCGGGCACCTCCTGGGCGAACAGCTTGGCCATGAAGCCGCCGTGGGCGCGGCTGAGCATGATCTGCGGTCCCTTGGTCTCGCGACGCACGTCATAGATGTAGGCGCGCACACGATCGCCGATCTGGAAGGCTTCGCGCGGGATCGACTGGTCGCGGCGCATGATGCCCTCGCCCCGACCCAGATCGACGATCACATTGCCGTATTCCACGCGCTTGGCGACGCCGTTGACGATCTCGCCGACCCGATCCTTGAACTCCTCGAACTGGCGCTCGCGCTCGGCCTCGCGCACCTTTCCGGTGACCACCTGGCGGGCCATCTGGGTCTGCACCCGGCCGAATTCGAAGGGCGGCAGGATCTCGACATAGGTCTTGCCGACAAAGGCCTCCTTGTCGTCGCGCAGGGCGTCGGTGAGGCGCTTCTGGGCGTACTCATTGGCCGGCTCCTCGCCCTCGGCGACGATGACGGCGTCGTCCTCGACCACGGTCACCACGCGAGTGATGGTGGTTTCGCCGGTCTTGGGATCGATATGGACGCGAATGTCGTGCTCGGCGCCATAGCGGGTGCGGGCCGCCTTCTGGATGGCGTCCTCGATCGCCTCGATGACGATCTCTTTTTCGATCGACTTCTCGCGCGCCACGGCGTCGGCGATCTGAAGAAGTTCGAGCCGGTTGGCGGAAATGCCCGTCACGGTCATGGGGTGTTGTCCTCGTGGTCAGTCGTTTGATGGGTTTCGGTGAGCAGGCGCGCGGCCCTGGCGTCGGCGCCGCGCTTCATCAGGGCTTCGTCGATCACCAGCTTGGCCTCGACGATCCAGGCGAATGGCAGCAGGGCGGTCTCGTCCTCGCCTTCGAGGTTGATGGCCACGTGATTGCCCTCGATCCCGGCCAGTTCGCCGGTAAACCGCTTGCGCCCCTCGGCCAGCCGGTCCAGTTCGATGCGCGCCTGATAGCCTTCATAGGCGGCGAAGTCCTCGATCCGCGTAAGCGGCCGGTCGATGCCTGGGCTGGAGACCTCCAGCAGATATTCGCCTCTGATCGGGTCGGCGCCGTCCATGAATTGGGAGATCGCGCGGGCGAGGCGCGCGCAGTCCTCGACCAGCATGGTCCCGTCCTCGCGCTCGGCCATGATCTGCAGGCGGCGCGCCCGATCGCCGCCCATCAGCCGCAGGCGCACGATGCCATAGCCGGCGGCCTGCGCGACCGGGTCGAGCAGTTCCAGCAGTCCGGTATCCTCGGCGGTCTTGCCGCGCACGAACATCCTTCCTCGGAGGCAAAGAAAAAGCGGCAGGCCCTTTTCAGGAGGCCGCCGCTCGTAAACGCCATCCAGCGCAAACGGACGATAGTAGAGCCCATATAGCCCTCTGACGGGGCGTTGTTAAGTCCTTATGCGAGCCAAACCATCATCCGTGTTTCGGCCGCCTCGCCGCGCGCGGTCGAGTGACGCCGCTCGATCACGCCGGTGTAGAGAAATCCGGCCTTGGTCAGCACCTGGCCCGAAGCGTCGTTATCGGCGAAATGACCCGAGGCGATGGCTCGCTTGCGCCAGTTGGTCCGAGCCCAGTCAAGCGCGGCGTTCACCGCCTCGGTCATCAGGCCCCGGCCCCAATAGGGCCGCCCGAGCCAGTAGCCCAGCTCCGGATAGGCTCCGCCGGTGGGGTGAAAGCCCAAGGCGCCGATGAACCCCTCTTCAGGTAGGTCCAGGGCCATCACGATTTCCCGCGCCGGGTCGGCGTGTCGCTTGAGAGCGATGAAGTCCTCGGCCATATCGCGCGCATAGGGGTGAGGGATGGCGGTGGTCATCCGCGCCACGCCAAGGTCATTGATCAGGAGCGTCATGGCGGCCGCGTCGGCCTCTCGCAAAGGGCGCAGCCGCAGGCGAGCGGTCCGAAGATCCGGCAGCTCGGTGGTGGCGCTCATGATCCGTGCCTTTCGGCCAAAGAAAAAGCGGGAGAATCCGGCATCCGGACGCCCCCGCTCACCTTGGCTGTTCCGGATCGCTTTTAGTGTGGCGATCCGGAGGTATTTTTCGGATCGTCTAGTCGGCGGCGGCGTCCGCCGGGGTGACCACATTTACGTAGGTTCGGTCATTGCGCTTGGTGATGAACTTCACCGCGCCGGCGGCCTTGGCGAAGAGGGTATGGTCCTTGCCCATGCCGACGTTCCGACCCGGCCACCACTTGGTGCCGCGTTGGCGGATGAGGATGTTGCCGGCGAGCACGGCTTCGCCGCCGAACTTCTTCACGCCGAGGCGCTGGCCGGCTGAATCGCGTCCGTTGCGCGAGGAGCCGCCGGATTTCTTGTGGGCCATGGTTCTAGTCTCTCAACAAACGTGGGTTGGCTCAGCCTTCGCCGTCTTTGGGCGCGGCGGCGGCCTTCTTGGCCTTGGCCGGCGCCGGCTTGGCGGCGGTGGTCTTTTTGGGGGCGGCTTTCTTTTCGACGGCCGGTTCGGCGGCTTCGGACTTGGCGGCCGGCTTCGCGGCGGCCTTGGGCGCCGCCTTGGCCTTGGCCGGAGCGGCGGCTTCAGCCTTCGGGGCCGCCTTGGCCGCGCGCTCGGCGCTCTTGGCCTCGGCGATCTCCATGCCGCGGGCCAGATTGCGCGCGCGGGCGTTGAGCACCGCCAGAGGGGTCAGATCGACTTCGCCATCCCAGGACGCGGTCTTGCCGTCGCCGGCGATGCCGGTGACCCGCAGGACCGACTGGAACTGGCGATGGCCGCGCGTGCGGCGATAGCCCTGGCGACGGATTTTCTTGAAGACCTTGATCTTTTCGCCCTTGCGGGTCTCGACCAGGGTGGCGCTCACCGAGGCGCCTTCGATCACGGGCGCGCCCACCGTGACAGCCTCGCCCTCGCCGATCATCAGCACCTGGTCGAAGGCCAGCTTGGCGCCGGGTTCGCCGTCGAGCTTTTCGACCACGAGCAAATCGCCGGCTTGGACCCGGTATTGTTTGCCGCCGGTCTTAATCACAGCGTACATCGCTTGGCGCCTTTAAGACTAATTAGAGAGTGGATATCGCAATAACGAATGCGCCCGCGAGCGGACCCACGGGCGAGGGAGGCGACATATACCGGCGGCGAAGCCCAAGTCAACGGCTCGAGCCGGGGTTGATGGCCAGGAAAAAGGCGGAGACGGCGTAGCCGCCGCCTCCGCGGCGTCGTCACGGCGCGATGCGTACGGCTCTGCCGGTGCCGGGCACTTCGGCGAGTTTATTGCCGTTGACGTCATAGACGGTCGTGTCGTCGACCGCCGTATAACTATTTCGCGCCACCGTGGCCGTCTCGGTTTCGGTGAAATAGCCGGAGAGAACGCCGCTCGTGTAGAGCCACCCATAGTGAAGCCTCTCCACGTGAGTGCTGTCGACGGCCTTCCAGGAGCCGACACAAATATTGCCCCCCTCCAATGGGAGATTGATGTTCTCCCACTCGGTGTAGTCGCTGTGCCATTGAATGAAGGCTTGGCCGAACGGCTTGCCGCCTTGCTTGTAGGTGACAAGCCAGGTGCCCACGATGTTCTGGGCGGCGTTGGGTCCAGGCGCGCCCGGCGGCGTGACGGCGGCCGGCTCGTGGAGCTGCGTCGTCAGAAAGCCGGGAATTTCGTGAAATGACCCGGCGGGCAATTTCCCGCTAAAGGCGCAACCGGCCTGGGCGGCGTTCGCGCCAACCGTCAAGGCGGCCGCCGCGATCGCGAGCGTCAATGCGTGTTTCATATCCAGCCCTCTGTTTTGGACAGGCGCGGCCCATGCGCGCGCTTTTGTCTTGTGCGGGGCCGACGATGCGGTGAAGGTTTGCTTTGGGGAAAGGGCCGGGAGCCGATCCTTTGACGATCAATTTCCGATCAGCGCCAGTTGGCGGCCCATGAACGACGTTCTCGCCGGTATCGCCCAGAGGCGCCAAATCGATCTGACCCTTGAAGACGACTTCGCGGTCCGTGGAGTGGAGATCCGGCCGACAGCCTGCGAAGTGGTGGCGGGCGGGCGGCGCGTCCGACTGCAACCGCGGGTCATGCAGGTTTTGGTGGCCCTGTCCCAGGCCGATGGCCGCCCCGTGTCACGCGAAGTCTTGATCAAGATGTGCTGGGGCCCGGTGACTGTCGGTGAAGACGCCCTGAACCGCTGCATCCAGAGGCTGCGGCGCCTGACGGAGAACGAGGCCAAGGGCGCTTTCGTCGTCGAGACCATTCCGAGGCTCGGCTATCGACTTAGCGAACCCTGCACCGTTTCCGATCGTCCAGAGGCCGAAGCCGAGGGCTTGGCGAAGCCCGGCCAAGCCAAACGTGGCGATCGCCGATGGTTTGTTGGATTGGCCGTCCTGGCGCTGGCCATCAGTCTGGCGGTTGGCGTCTGGCTCGTTGCGCGCCCGCCTTCCCGCCCCACATCCAGCCTTCCCATCATCGTCCTGGCGCCGTTCACGGTCAATCCAGACAGTCCACGGACGCGCGCCATCGCCGATCGGATCGTGGACGACGTTCGCGCCTGGCTACCCGCCGACCGGGCGATCACCCGAGTCAACGATGTCGCAACCGACCGTCTGGCCGAAGCGCGGGGGCTTGGCGCGGACTGGGTGGTCAGCGGAACCATCAACGTCATCGGACAGCGGGCCGCCATCCATGCCCGGATCGAGGCGCCGGACGGAACGCTGATCTGGAGCCGCGATGTGGACGCCCAGGCGGACCAGTTGGCGGCCGCCGGCGCGACGATCGCCACGCGCATCGCCATGGTCAACACCTGCGCCCTAGGGGGTCCGAGAAAACGCCGCGATTCGGAGACCCTGGGGCTTTTGATGGTGGTCTGCGACACGTTGGACACCACGGGCGAGCACTACAGCGACGAGGCCGCGCTCGTCGCCCAGCGCCGCTTGGCGGAGCGCGCCCCGAACGACGCCCTCGCCCAAGCCTTCTACGGAACCGGACTTGCGCTGACGGCGAGCGGCATGCCGCCGGCGACAGCCCAGGCCCAACGCGCGCAGGCGCGGCGCCAGCTCGACCGGGCCCTCGAGCTGGATCCCCGCGTAGGCGAGGTTTGGATGGGGCGAGCCGCGATGGCGTCGGACCGCGGCGAACTCGCGTCGGTCGAAAGCGATCTGGCGCGCGGCCTCGCCGTCGATCCGACGAACGCTCACCTGAACGCCTCGATGGCCGAATTTCTCGGCTTGGTGGGGCGGGAGGAAGAGGCCGTGTTCTACGCGCGGCGTTCCGTCGCCCTCGCCCCGGCCTTTCTTGGTCCGACAGCCGACGCCGCGTTAGTCCTCAACGCGGCGGGACGACCGCTGGAGGCGCTCGATCTGCTGGACGCTGCACAGGTTCGTCGGCCCAATCAGCCGAGGCTCATGTGGACGCGCTACAAAATTCTCATGGGGATGGGCGAGTTCGCCGCCGCTCGTCGGATTCTTGAGAGCGGCGCCTCGGTTCCCGGCCTTCTCGAGCCCGCCGACCAGGTTGAATTCCAACGCCTGACCTCGGCGGCCGAACACCCCCATAGCGCCGAGGCGGAGAGCTTGGCGCGGGAGCTGGTCAGCCGCGCCGCCACCGACTCCGATACGGTCGGTCACGCCATAATCGGCCTCTCGCTGTTGGGCCGACCGCAATCGGCGCTCGACATAGCAATCCGCGAGCCCATGCCAGCGGAGTTTTCCTTTTTCGATCCGCGGCTGAGGGCGTTGGTCAGGAACCCGCGCTTCCCGGAGGTGGCGCGGCGGCAAGGGCTTTGGAGCTATTGGGTCAGCTCCGGGCGTTGGCCGGACATCTGCAAGGATGCGACCCTCGCCTGGCGCTGCGGCGCAAGGACCCCGACCGGCTGAACTTCCTTGTGCTGATTACGACCAGCGAATGACGCCGGGACGATGGCTGAGAGTTTTCCACGGGGCCTCGCTCGAACACTCCCGCTCGACCCCCGGATCGCTTCGCTTGGACACGCGCCGGTCGGCGACCTAGATTAGGGGCCATGACCCAGACCCCCGTCACCGTCCTCACCGGTTATCTCGGCGCCGGCAAGACCACCCTGCTCAACCGCATTCTCTCGGAGGACCACGGCAAGCGCTACGCGGTGATCGTCAACGAATTCGGCGAGATCGGGATCGACAACGATCTGGTGGTCGGCGCGGATGAAGAAGTCTTCGAGATGAACAACGGCTGCGTCTGCTGCACGGTGCGCGGCGATCTGATCCGCGTCCTCCAGGGCCTGATGAAGCGCCAGGCCACGGCCTCCAAGGCCTTCGACGCCATCGTCATCGAGACCACGGGTCTGGCCGATCCAGGCCCGGTGGCCCAGACCTTTTTCGTCGATGAGGACGTCAAGGCGCGGACCCGCCTCGACTCGGTCACCACCGTGGTGGACGCCAAGCACATCCTTCTCAGCCTAACCGAGAGCCGCGAGGCGCGTGAGCAGATCGCCTTCGCCGACCAGATCGTGCTCAACAAGACCGACCTCGTCGAGCCGGCGGATCTGGCCATGATCGAGGGCCGTCTGCGACGGCTCAACCCTCTGGCCGCGATCCATCGGGCCGAGCGCTCCAATGTGCCTCTGGAGGCGATCCTTGGCCGGGGCGGGTTCGATCTGGATCGCATCATCGCCCTGGAGCCGGAGTTCCTCGGCCCGGCGCACGGCGAGCCCGGGCATGTGCATGACGAGCATTGCGAGCACGATCATCATGGTCACGATCACCACGCGCATGAACCCGATCATGTCCACGACGACGACATCAAGGGCATATCGCTGCGCCTCGAACGGCCCCTCAACGCGGATAAGATCAGCCGCTGGCTCAACGAACTTCTCGCGGCGCAAGGCCCGGACATCCTCCGCGCCAAGGGCATCCTCGACGTCGCTGGCGAGGATCGACGCCTGGTCTTCCAGGCCGTGCACATGATCCTGGAAGGCGATTTCCAGCGCGCCTGGACGCCGGCCGATACGCGCGAGAGCCGCATGGTGTTCATCGGCCGGAATCTGGACGAAGGGGCGCTGCGGGCCGGGTTCGAAGCCTGCGCCGCCTGATGGCGTCGATATGACCGGTTTGCTGAAGACCACCCATGATGGGGGTGTGGCGACGGTGCGTTTCGCCAACCCGCCGCGCGGCTATCTCAACGCCGCCCAGACCGGCGAGCTTGGCGCGGCCATCGAGACGTTGGCGGCCGACCCCTCGGTCCGGGTTGTGGTCTTCGCCGGCGACGTGCCTGGCGTCTTCATCCGCCACCATGACGTCGGCGAGATTCTCGTCGCCGCCGAACAAGTGCGCGCTTCGGGCGCCGATGATGAAGCCCTCATGGCCGCCGCCGCCGGAGGCAACGCCGTCACCCGGGTGTTCGACGCCCTCGACGCCCTCGCCAAGCCGACCATCGCGGCCATCAACGGCTATTGCCAAGGCGGCGGCTTCGAGCTGGCGCTGTGCTGCGACATCCGTATCACCGAATCTGGCGATTTCCGCATCGGCTTGCCGGAGGTCAATATCGGCATCTTTCCCGGCGCCGGCGGCACGGAGCGCCTGCCCCGGCTGATCGGCGAGGCCCGGGCGCTGGAACTGATCCTGCGAGGCCGCACCGTTGGCCCGGAAGAAGCGTTGCGGCTCGGCATGGTCCACGAACTGGCGCCAGAGGGGGCGCTGGTCCGCGCCACGTCGATTGCCCGGGAACTGGCGGCCAAGCCGCCCCGCGCCCTGGCCGACGCCAAGTCCCTCATCAAGAACCGCGCCGATGCGCCTCTTGGCGGCGCCCTCACGCGCTCGCGCGGCCTCTTCACCACCCTGATCAAGAACGATCCCGACGCCGAGGCCTTGATGCGCGCCTTTCTGGCCGGCGGCGAGGACATAAACCGAGGCTGAGGCGCCTTAACGCCACCTTCATCCCGGCCCGGGATGCTGGGGAGTTATCTCTAGGGGCGAGCGCATGGACCTTTCACCCGATCGCATCATCGTCGGCGACTGCATCGAGGCCATGGCCGCGCTGCCGGAACGGTCGGTCGACCTGGTGTTCGCCGATCCGCCCTACAATCTCCAGCTCGGCGGCGATCTCACCCGCCCGGATAATTCCAGGGTCGACGCCGTCGACGATCACTGGGACCAGTTCGACTCCTTCGCCGCCTATGACGCCTTCACCACCGCGTGGCTGACCGCCTGCCGCCGGGTGCTCAAGGACGATGGCGCCCTTTGGGTGATCGGCAGCTATCACAACATCTTTCGCGTCGGCCGGGCGGTGCAGGATCTGGGCTTCTGGATCCTCAACGATGTGGTGTGGCGCAAGTCCAATCCCATGCCCAACTTCAAGGGCACCCGCTTCACCAACGCCCACGAAACCCTAATCTGGGCGGCCAAGTCGCGCGGCGCGCGGCGCTACACATTCAACTACGACGCCATGAAGATGGCCAATGACGAGCTGCAGATGCGCTCCGATTGGACCTTGCCGCTGGCCACCGGCGAGGAGCGCGTCAAGGGTCCCGATGGCGCCAAGGCCCACCCCACCCAAAAGCCCGAGGCCCTGCTGCACCGGGTGATCCTATCCTCCACCCGGCCGGGCGATGTGATCCTCGATCCCTTCTTCGGCGTCGGCACCACCGGCGCGGTGGCGAGGCGCCTGGGCCGCCGGTTCATCGGCATCGAGCGCGAGGGTGCCTACGCCGCCGCCGCCGAGACCCGGATCGCCGCCGTCGTCCCGGTGTCCCCCGCCGACCTGGATGTGATGGGCTCCAAGAAGTCCGAGCCCCGGGTTCCGTTCGGCCAGATCGTCGAGGCCGGTCTCTTAAGCCCCGGCGACATGGTCTGGTGCCCCAAGGGCGAGCGCGCCGCCCGGGTGCGCGCCGATGGCAGCCTGGCCGTGGGCGAACTCACCGGCTCGATCCACAAGATGGGCGCCATCGCGCAATCCCAGCCCGCCTGCAACGGCTGGACCTACTGGCACTTCCGCACCGACAAGGGCCTGGCGCCGATCGACGTCCTGCGGGCCAAGATCCGCGCGGAGATGATCGGCTAGGGCGCGTGAGCCTCGATGATCCGCTTCGCCGCGCGGTCCGGCTCGTCGCCCTCCTCAACCTGGCTTATTTCGGCGTGGAATTCGCCGTGGCCTTGCGGATCGGCTCGGTCTCGCTCCTGGCCGACAGCATCGATTTTCTGGAAGACGCGGCGGTCAATCTGATCATCTTCGCGGCCCTGGGCTGGAGCGCGAGGGCCAGGGCGCGGATCGGCATGGCCCTGGCGGCCATCCTCCTGATCCCGGCCATCGCCCTGGCCATCACCCTCTGGCGCAAGATCGCCGCCCCCGTTCCGCCGGCCCCCCTTCCGCTCACCGTCACCGGACTGGGGGCCCTGGCGATCAACCTCTTCTGCGCCTTCACCCTGGCGCGGTTTCGCCGCCACGCCGGCAGCCTCACCAAGGCCGCCTTCCTCTCCGCCCGCAACGACGCCCTGGCCAATATCGCCATCATCGCCGCCGGCGTCGTCACCGCATTCTGGCGATCGATCTGGCCCGATGTCGTGGTCGGCCTGGGCATCGCCCTCATGAACCTCGACGCCGCCCGCGCCGTCTGGTCGGCGGCGCGGGACGAGCATCGCGAGGCGGGGCCTTAGCCGGACGGCCGACGAAGCCCGCCGTCATGCCCGCTCGATCAATCGATCAGACGGATGACCCAATCATTGCTGGTCGCGCTCAGCACCTTGATGGTGATCATGCCGTCCGCGCCCAGGAACTCCTGGGTTCCTCCGGTAATGGCGGCGGGGCCGGTCGTTCCATTCGCATTGTAGCCGCCTTGCGAGGCGATCTGGCCGCGACCGGTGAGGAAGACATTGACGAAACAGGTGAAGATTCCGGCCTTGACGTCGACCAGGGTGCATTGGCCGCTCACGTGACCCACCCGCGCGGTGGTGACGGGATCGACCAGCGGATCGTCAAAGGCGATGTAGTCGCCGGCGTTGGACGCCGACTTGCTTCCAAGAAGCGACTGGACAGGCACATAGGTGGCGTTGGTCACCTGCTCCAGGACGTGGATGGTCCGGCCGATTCCCGCCGCCGCCGCTTGTGGCAGAGAGACGGCTGTCGCCGCCAGTCCCGCCACCGCGAGGACGGCCCAGACTCCGCCCCGCGTTTTCGCTTTGTTTTCCATTGGTCTTCCCTGATTGAGGCTCGTGTCAAAGCGCGGCCTTAAAAGACTCAGGCCCGCCGACGACAGTGCCGCACGGCTCCGATCCCCCGTCCCCTTCCCCGCGCCGAAAAATCGTGAAAAGTTGCGAAATCGAGGGAGCGCGGCCATGGGCGAGTGGGTCGAGTTCGGGCGGTTCCGCGTCTTCACCGGACGCCGCGAGCTTTGGGCGGACGGCCGGCCGGCGCCCATCGGCGCGCGGGCCTTGGACCTTCTCATCGCCCTCGTGAACCGGCCCGGCGAACTGGTCACCAAGGACGAACTGCTGGCGCTGGTCTGGAGCGGGGCGGCGGTGGAGGACGGGGCGATCACGGCGCAGATCGCGGCGGTGCGCCGGGCTCTTGGCGATGGGGAAAACGGCGCCCGCTATGTGCAGACCGTCCCCGGCCGAGGCTATCGTTTTGTGGACGAGATCCGTCGTTTTGCGGATCGGATTACCCCTCCCGCCCAGACCACATGGGTTTCCACCCAGCACAGCCTCAGCCTTGCCGCCGAGCCGCCAGAGGCGGGCGAAGCTCCCTCGCTCGCGGTTCTTCCCTTCAACAATCGATCCGCCCTGCCTGAGGACGATGTCCTTGCGGAAGGCATGGTCGAGGACGTGATCTCCGCTTTGGCGCAGGGCGTCAATCTGCGGGTGCTCGGGAGCGCGTCGACATCGGGCTTGCGCAAGGGGTCCTTCGCGGATCTGGCCGCGATCGGCCGCAGGCTGGGGGTGCGTTATCTGCTTGAGGGTAATGTTCGCAGGATCGGCGCCGATCTGCGGGTGACAACGCAACTCCTCGACGCCGCGACGGGCGCGGTCCTGTGGACCGGCAAGTTCGACCGCCCGCTCACTCAGTTGGCGGCGCTTCAGGAAGATCTCGTGCTTGAGGTGGCCGCCAGCCTCGATGGGCGGGTGGCGAGCCTCGAAATGGCGCGGGCGCTAAGAAAGCCTCGTGACCTCACAGCCTGGGAGGCCGTGATGCGTTCGATCGCCGCTTATCGCAACGCCGGCGATGCGAGAGGCGATAAGCCATTGGAAGAGGCGAAACTCGCGGTGGCCATCGCGCCAGACTACGGACTGGCGCATGCTCAACTCGCCTTCACTCGGGCGGCGCTCTACTTCAGACGTAGTCCCGACGACGAGGCCGAGGTCCAGGCGATACGCGAAGTCATCGGTCGAGCGATTGCCTTGTCGCCCGAAGACGGATTCGTTCTCTCCAGCATCGGCGGCGCCCTTGCCTTTATCGGTTTCGCCCATGACGCGCGGGCGCACCTCCTGCGGAGCATACGGAGGATGCCCGGCAATGGGCTCGCCCATATGAATCTCGGCTTTGCGCTGAACCTGCTCAACCGCCCGGACGAGGCCCTCCCGCACCTAGATACGGCGGCGCGGCTCATGCCGGATTCGCCGCTTCAGGACGCCATTCACGCGCGCCGTTCGAACGCTTTCCTTCGTGCGGGGCGCTGGGAAGACGCTGAAGCCGCGATTGATGTCGCGATCACTCTGAACCCCGAACGAAACCGGGGAGAGAAGGCCTTGCTTTGCCGGCGCGCGGGCCGCGAAGAGGAGGCGCAGCGAGAGTTCAAGCTTTTCCGCCGATCAGGTCTTTCGCTTGAGCAGATGGAGATGTCGAGACGCCGCGCCCATGCCAACAGTCCAGCGCTCGATGAGCTCCTCCACCACCTTCGCACTCTTTGGACGGAGACCGAGCCGCGCGTCGTAGGATAGTGACCATCCTAACATCCACTCACGCCCGAGGCGTCGCCAAATCCAACGGCTGGGCTCACGGCGCCAGACCAACCAACGCCTTGCGGAACACCGAGGGCGTGTCGGCGCGCGCATGGGCGATCGGCGTCCAGATGAATGCGGCTTCGGGATCGGCGGCGCGCGCCTCATAGATCGTCAGCGTCAGCGAGAAATGGGTGAACACATGCTCCACCGCCCCGGCCTCGCGCCAGGCCCCGGGCGTGGGCGCGCCCGCCAGCGCCTCGGCCCTTGTCCAAGGCGCCGCCCGCCAGTCGGTGGTGGGAAGCCCCAGCATGCCGCCCAGCAATCCCTTGGCCGGCCGGCGGACCAGGGCGACCTTGCCGTCGCGGAGCAGCCGATAGGCGACGCCGTGGCGATGCGGACGGTCGGCCTTGGCTGAGCGGCGCGGATAGGCGGCGGGATCGCCTAGGCTAAGGGCCTTGCAGGATCCGGCGATGGGGCAGCGCTCGCAGGCGGGCGCGGTCGGCCGGCAGAGGGTCGCGCCCAGATCCATCAGGGCCTGGGCCCAGTCGCCTGGCCGGTCCGGGGAGGCCAGGGTCGCGGCCAGCCGCTTCAGCTCGGCCTTGGCGGCGGGCAGCGGCGTGTCGACGGCGAAAAGGCGCGCCGCCACCCGCTCCACATTGCCGTCCACCACATTGGCCGGCCGGTTGAAGGCGATGGCGGCGATGGCGGCGGCGGTGTAGGCGCCCACCCCCGGCAAGGCCCGTAGAGTCTCTTCGCTGTTCGGAAAGCGCCCGCCGTGGCCTTCGGTGACGACCCGGGCGCAGGCCAGCAGGTTGCGCGCCCGGGCATAGTAGCCAAGACCCGCCCAGGCGGCCATCACATCGCCGTCCGCCGCCGCCGCCAGATCGGCGACGCGCGGCCACCGCCGCGTGAACTCAAGAAAATAGGACGTGGCGTGGGCCACGGTGGTCTGCTGGAGCATGATTTCCGACAGCCATACTCGGTAGGGATCGGCGGTCTCGCCCGGCCGCGCGCGCCACGGCAGCTCGCGGCGATGGGCGTCGTACCAGGCGAGCAATTGGCGGCGGAAAGGGGCGACGGCCTTCATGGATGGTTCTATTATACGTCCCATGGCTCGCCCGCTCCCCTCGGCCCAGGAAGCGCTGCGGATTCTCGCCGCGCGGCGCACCCGACCGCCGCCGCGTCCGCCGCCGCCGGCCGGCCGCGCCCTGACCAAGACCCTCAAGACCCTCGACGCCAAGTTCGGCCACGGCGTGAACGGGTTGAAGGCGCGCTGGAGCGAGATCGTCGGCAAGACCCTCGCCCGCCGCACCGAGCCCAGCAAGCTGATCAAGGCGCGCGAAGGTGGGGCGGCGTTGGAAATCCGCGTCGAGGGGCCTTCGGCGACTCTGGTGCAGCATCAGGCTGGCGACATTCTGGCCAGGGTCAATCTGTTTCTAGGCGCCGGGGCGGTGTCGAAGTTGCGGATCGTCCAAGGGCCGCTGCGGGGATTGCCCGAGCGCGGCGCGGGGGGAATGAACAAGCGTCGCCCCAAACCGCCCCTGGATGCGGCGGACGAACAGGCCCTGGAAGCCAGTCTCAACGATTTTCCGGAAGGGGCTCTCAAGACGGCCCTGATCCGTCTGGGGCGCGAGGTGATCCGCGCCGAGCGAGGTTGAGCTTGCCAGCCGGCCCCGCCCCGCGCCACAAGGCCCGCGCCTTGGACGCGCGACGGGAATCGCGCTCTATTTATTTGACACCCTGATCGGGATGCACGCCATGCGGACGCTCACCACTTTTCTGGCCGGTATGGCCGTCGCTCTCGCCTTGGCGGGATGCAACAAGACCGCCAGCGGCGGCGCCGCCACCGACGAGGACATGTCCATGGGCAGCCCCACGGCGAAGGTTACCCTGATCGAATACGCCTCGGTGGCTTGCCCGCACTGCGGCGAGTTCAACAACACCGTCTTCCCGCTCTTCAAGGCGAAATACATCGACACCGGGAAGGTCCGGTACATCGCCCGCGAGGCGCTCACGGGCGACCCGGCGATCGCCGCCGCCGGCTTCCTCACCGCCCGCTGCGCCGGCAAGGACAAATACTTCCAGGTTGTCGACGCGATCTATCACGGCCAGCAGGAGATGGGGCGCACAGGCGACCCGCATGCGGTGCTTCTCAATATCGCCCGCTCGGTGGGCCTCACCGACGCCCAGTTCGACGCTTGCATAAAGGATGAAAAGGCGCTCGCCGCGCTTCAGGCTCGCTGGGACCGCTATGTGAAGGACGATCACGTCGACAGCACGCCCACCTTCGTCATCAACGGCAAGATGCTTGAGCCCGGCGAGAAGACCATGGCCCAGCTCGACGCGGCGGTGGCGGCCGCCGAGACCGCTCCAAAGCCGACTTCGTGATCGGGCGACCCCGATCAAGGCTCGCCGCCGCGACGATTCTGGGCGTCGCGCTCTGGGCCGGGCTTGCCTGCGCCGCCAGCCCCCGCGAGGGGGAGATGGCCCTGGGCAATTCGCGCGCGTCGGTCACGGTGGTCGAATACGGCTCGGTGGGCTGTCCGCACTGCGGGGTCTGGGCGAGAGAGGTGTTTCCCGCCTTAAAGAAGAAATACATCGACACCGGCAAGGTCCGCTTCGTCCTGCGTGAAATGCTCACCGGCGATCCCACCTTGGCGGCGGTTGGATTCCTGATGGCGCGCTGCGCCGGGCCGGCGCGGTATTTCGACGTTGTCGAAGCGATTTTCGAGGCCCAGCCGCAGATGGAGCTCGACGGCAGGGCTCTGCCTTCCCTGCTTCGCATCGCCAATCAGGAAGGCATGACCGAGGCCCAATTCAACGCCTGCGTGTCGGACCCGGCGGCGTTGAAGGCTCTGCAGGCCCGCTCGGATTCCTACGCGGAGATCGACAAGATAACCGGCACGCCGACTTTCGTTGTCGGCGACAAGATGCTGTCGGGCGACCAGACGCTCGAAGCGATGGACGCCGCCATCGCCGCCGCCGCCCCGGCTCACGGGAAGCCTCGCTAGGGCCGTGCATTTCACCCGGCTGCGCCTCTCGGGATTCAAATCCTTCGTCGAAGGCTCGGACTTCCGCATCGAGCCTGGCCTGACCGGAGTGGTGGGCCCCAACGGCTGCGGCAAGTCGAACCTGTTGGAAGCGCTGCGCTGGGTGATGGGGGCCAATTCGGCCAAGGCCCTGCGGGGCGACGGCATGGACGACGTGATCTTCTCGGGTTCCGGCGCCAGGCCGGCGCGAAATCACGCCGAGGTGACCCTGACCATCGACAACGCCGATGGAACCGCGCCGGCGGCCTTCAACGCCCACCCCGTTCTGGAGGTGACCCGCCGCATCGACCGTGGCGAAGGCTCGACCTACAAGATCAACGGTCGCGAGGTCAGGGCCAGGGACGTTCAGCTCCTGTTCGCCGACGCGTCCACCGGCGCCAATTCGCCGGCGCTGGTCCGGCAAGGGCAGATTTCGGAGCTGATCGCGGCCCAGCCGCGCAATCGTCGCCGTATCCTCGAGGAGGCGGCCGGAATCTCCGGCCTGCACGGCCGCCGCCATGAGGCCGAGCTTCGGGTGCGCGCCGCCGAGAGCAATGTCGAGCGTCTCGACGATCTCGCCGCCGAACTGGAAGCCGGACTCGGCAAGCTGCGCCGGGAGGCCCGGGCCGCGGCGAGATACAAGACCCTGGCCGCCGAGATCAGGGCGCTCCAGGGCGCCGTGCTGCACGCGCGATGGGACGAGGCCCGCCTGACTCTGGAGCGGGTCACGGCGGAGGGTTCGACGGCGGCGCGGGAGGTCGAGGCCGCCACCCGCGCGGCGGCGGCGGCCGCGGCGGCCGCCCTGAACGCCGAGGCGGCGATCCGCCCGCTGCGCGAAGAGGAGACCGCCGCCGCCGCCGTGCTCCATCATCTGGCGATCGAAAAAGACCGGCTCGAACGGGCGCTGGAAGAGGCGGCGGCCGAGGCCGCGCGGCTGGCCGCCGATGTGGCGCGGATCGACGCGGACAGCCTTCGCGAGGCGCAGATCGTCGAGGACGCCGATCGAGCCTTGGCCCGGGCTCGCGAGGGCGCCGCGGAGGTCGAGCGGGAGATCGCCGCCGCGCCCGAGCGCGGGCCCGAACTTCTCGCCGCCGCCCAGGAGGCGGAAAGCGCTCGCGCGCTGGCCGACAGCGCCGTCGAGGCCCTGGCCGGCCGCCTGGCCGCCGCCGAGGCGGAGGGCCGCGCGGCCGAGGCGCGCCTTGCCGACGCCGAAGGCCGCCTTGCCCGCTCGAACCGAGCGCTCGCCCAGGCGCGAAGCGAGCGCGAGGCGCTGGGGCCGGCTGTCGATCCGGCCCTCGCCGCCGCCGCCGCCACGCTGAGTGAGGCGCTGGCGGCCTTGGACGCCGCCCGTGAGGCGGTCGAGGCGGCGGAGACCGAACGCGCCGAGGCCCAGATCGCCGAGAGCGCCGCCCGCCACGCCGCACGCGCCGCCGAAGATGAGCTCGGCCGACTCAACGCCGAGGCCAGCGGCCTAGCCAGGCTCACGCCTCGCGACGCCGCCTCGGCCTTCCCGACCGCGCTGGAGGCGGTCTCGCCCAAGCCGGGCCTGGAAGCGGCCCTCGCGGCGGCTCTGGGCGATGATCTGAACGCGGCGCTCGACCAGCGCGCCGCCGTTTTCTGGGGTGGCGGCGACGCCTCGCCGCCGGCGTGGCCCAAGGGCGCGACGCCGCTGGCCGACCTCGTGGTCGCACCCGTGCAGCTGGCGGCCCGCCTGGCGCTCACCGGGCTCGTGGAACGCGCCGATGGCGAGCGCCTGCGGAAGACCTTGCCGCCAGGCGCCAGGCTGGTTTCGCGCGAGGGCGATCTTTGGCGATGGGACGGATTCACCGTCAAAGCCGAGGCGCCCCGCCCCGCCCAGGTGAGGCTGGAGCAGAAAGCGCGACTGGCGGCGATCGAGGCGCGGCTGGCGGAACTGCGGCCGGCGGCGGCGGCGGCCCGCGAGGCCCAGGTCAAGGCGGCGGCGAGGGTGGCCGCGTCGGACACCGCCGTCCGACTCGCCCGCGCCGCGCCGAGGACGGCGGAGGTCGATATGGCCAGGGCCCGCGAGGCTGTCGAGCGCCTGGAGCGGGACGGCGCCCGCCGTGACGCACGCGCTCAATCGCTGGACGAAACCATCGCCCGGTTCGAGGCCGAGGTCTCTGAAAGCGAGGCCCTGGCCAAGGCGGCTCGCGCGGCCGCCTCGGCGGTCGTCCGAGACGCGGATTTGGCCAAAGCGCTCCACGACGCCCGAGCCAGGGCCGGGGTCGCGCGGGAGGCCGCCGCCGTGGCGCGCGCGGCGTTGGAGGCGGAGACCCGCGAACGCGACGCCCGGGCCCGGCGGCTGACTTCGCTCAAGGCCGAGGAGGCCGACTGGCTGGCGCGCTCTCAGGCGGCGGCGCGGCGTGGCGTCGTGCTCGCCGAAGAGCGCGAGCGCGCCGCTAAAGCCCTGGCGGCGACCCGCGACGCGCCGGCCGAGGTCGAGGCTCGCCGCCAGCGACTGCTGGACGAACTCTCCGTCGCCGAAGCACGCAAGGCCAGGTCCGGCGACCTTCTTTCTCAGGCCGAGGCCGCCCGCGCCCAGGCCGATCGCGACGCCCGGGCGGCGGACGCGCGGGCGGCGGACGCGCGGGAAGCCCGCGCCACCCTCACCGCGCGCCTTGAGGCGGCGGCGGAACGCCTCGACGAATGCGCCACCGCGATCACCGAAGCCACGGGCCTCGCGCCGTCGGCGCTCGCCGAGACTCTGGCGGCGGAGTCGGCGAAGCTGCCTTCCGGCGTCGAGGGCGCCGAGGCGCGACTGGCCACCCTGATACGCGAGCGCGACGCCATGGGGCCGGTCAATCTACGGGCCGAGGAAGAGGTGGCCGAACTGGCCGCCCGCCTGGAAGTCATGGCCGCCGAACGCGCCGATCTGGCGGGCGCCCTTACGCGGCTGAAACAGGCCATCGCCGAACTGAACGCCGAGGGCCGCACTCGCCTCATCGCCGCCTTTGAAATCATCGACGGCCATTTCCGGTCTCTGTTCACCGCCCTATTCGAGGGGGGCCAAGCCGAGCTTCGCCTGGTGGAGTCGGAAGACCCGCTCGAGGCCGGCCTGGAGATTCTCGCCTGTCCGCCCGGAAAGCGGATGGCGGTGATGAGCCTGATGAGCGGCGGCGAGCAGGCCTTGACCGCGGTGGCGCTGATCTTCGCGGTGTTCCTGGCCAATCCGGCGCCGATCTGCGTGCTCGACGAGGTCGACGCGCCTCTGGACGACGCCAATGTCGAACGGTTCTGCAATCTGCTGGCGGAGATGAGGGGGCGGGCCTCGACGCGCTTCCTCACCATCACCCACAACCCTCTGACCATGTCGCGCATGGACCGGCTCTATGGCGTGACCATGCGTGAGCGCGGCGTGTCGCAGCTGGTGTCGGTCGACCTGCGCCAAGCCGAGGCGCTCGCGGCGCAATAGGGGCGCCCAGGCGGCGCGAAAGCGCGCATTGTGGCGACAAATGCTCGCATCCTTGGCCCGCCCGGTTGTCAAGGCGCGCGCGGCAAGCGAAAATGACGACTGATTTCCCGCGTTCGTACCCCCTGCCATTTTTTTGGAGACGATCATGGCGAGCCGCCTGACAAGGCGTGAAGCCCTGGCGGTGGGCGTGGCGACGGCGCTGGCGCCGGTAATGGCCAGGACCTCGGTGCTGGACGCCCTGCCGGATCCCGGCGTCCTGGACTCCGCCTTCCAGGCGTTCGAGCAGCGCCGGGGCTGGCTGCGCACCACCGATCTTTTGGCCGTGGTGGATTTCAGCGTCCCGTCCTACGAGCCTCGGATGTTCATCGTCCGCGCCGACGACCAGAGCATTCTGCGCACCGCCCTGGTGGCCCATGGCAAGGGCTCGGACCCGGCGCCGGAGCCCTCGCCCGTTCCCACCCGCTTCAGCAACCTCATGGGCTCCCAGGCCTCGTGCGTCGGCGCCTTCGTCACCGGCCGCCGGTACCTCGGCCGCCACGGGCCTTCCCTCCGCATCCAGGGCCTGGACCCGACCAACAACAACGCCGAAGCTCGTGAGATCGTCATCCATTCGGCGCCCTATGTCGATCCGGAGCGGGCGCGGTCGGGGATACCGGTGGGATGGAGCGAGGGCTGCTTCGCCGTGCCCGAACCCGACCGCGACGAGATCGTGCATCTCCTCCGCGACGGAGCCTTCCTTTTCGCGGGCGTATCCAGCGCCGCCTGAACGCGGGGATTGTTGGAGATAGTTCTTAAAAACAAACAGTTACGACAACCTCGCGCAGCCTTGACGCGAAAGGCCCGTCTCTATAGGTTCCGCCGCGACCTGGCCGGGCCGAGGTTTGGGCGTCGGGGTCGGCCGAAAGACCTCGTGCGTTCATGCCAGAGCCGGACGAATCCAGCCAAGGGGCCCTCAAGCGCCTCGATACTCAGCTGGACGCGTTCGAGGCCGCCCGCGCGACCAAGCCCTTTTCCTCGCGGATAGGCGACTCGTCGAGCGAAGGTTACCGCTTGCTGGGCCAGATGCTCGGCGGCGTTCTGGGGGGTGTCGGTCTGGGGTGGCTCTTCGATCGCTTCGCCCACACCACCCCCTTCGGGGTGATCGGCGGCCTGCTGATCGGATCGGGACTGTCGATCTATGCGACCGTCCGCACCGCCGCGGCGATGAGCGCCAAGGCGGCGAAGACCATGGCTCCGGCGCCGCCGGCGGCCGACGACGAAGATGAATCGTGAGGCGCCGCCTCACTTGAAGGATTTTGGCGACTGATGGCCGCTATCGAGCCGATGGAACAGTTCCTGGTGCACAAGGTGGTGCCCATCGAATTTCCCGTGCCGGGTCTGGGCATGGTGGACGTGTCGATCACCAACTCGGTGATCTTCATGATGATCGCCGCCTCCCTGATCTGCCTGTTCTTCTTCACCGCCGCCAAGCGCGCCCTGGTGCCCGGTCGCGGCCAGGCCCTTGCGGAGATGATGTATGGCATGGTCGACGGGGTGCTCACCGGCGGCATCATCGGCGATCGCGGCCGCCCGTTCCTGCCGTTCGTGTTCACGCTGTTCCTGATGATCGCCACCCTCAATCTCATTGGCCTGGCCCCCGGCGGATTCACCGTGACATCGCAACTGGCGGTGACCGGGACCCTGGCGGTGATGACCTTCCTTACCGTGCTGGTGGTCGGCTTCGCCCGAAACGGCCTTGGCTTCTTCAAGCTGTTCTGGCCGTCGGGCATGCATCCGGCCATGAGCGCCTTCCTGCTGCCGATCGAGCTGATCTCGTTCCTGATCCGGCCCTTCACCCTGGCGCTGCGACTGTTCGGCAACATGCTGGGCGGCCACGTGGTGGTCTATATCTTCGCCAGCTTCGTCATCGGCCTGGGCGTCTGGGGCCTGCATGGCGTCGGCCTCAACAATCTGGGCCTTTTGGGCTCGGGCTTGGCCTTCCTGATGGTCGTGGCGCTGACGGCCCTCGATTTCGTCATCGCCGTCATCCAGGCCTTCGTCTGGGCCGCCCTCACCTGTGTCTACCTCAACGAAGTCGTGAACCTCGATCACGGCCACTAAACCTCTCTCCAAGAAGGATCTTTTCGACAATGGACGCTCAAGCAGCCAAATACATCGGCGCGGGTCTGGCCATGACCGGCCTCATCGGCGCCGGCGCCGGCCTCGGCATTCTGTTCGGCAACTATCTTCAAGCGGCGATCCGCAACCCAGCCGCCGCCGCCGGCGAACGCACCTATCTGTTCCTGGGCATGGCCCTGGCCGAAACCATGGGCCTGTTCGGCCTGGTCATGGGCCTGCTGATCCTCTTCAGCTAACGGTCGATGACCAACCCCGCTCCTCCCGCCGAGGCCACTCACCACGGCCTGCCCCAGTTCGACCTGGCCCAATGGCCGGGCCAGATCTTCTGGGCGCTGATCATCTTCGGCATTCTCTATGTGCTGTTCGCCAAGGTGTTCGTGCCTTGGGTGGGCGGAACGATCGACGCGCGGGAAGACAAGATCGCCGGCGATATCGGCGACGCCCGGCGCCTGCGCGATGAGGCCCAGGCCCAGGCGGCCGCGGCGGCCGAGGAGATGAACCAAGCCAGAGCGCGGGCCCACAAGGTCGCCGCCGACGCCAAGGCCGCCGCCAAGGCCGCGGCGTTGGCGCGCCAGACCGAGGAGGACGCCAAGCTCGCCGAGGTTGTCGGCGCGGCCGAAGCCCGTATCGCCGCCGCCCGGGCCGAAGCCATGAGCCATGTGCGGGCCATCGCCGCCGACACGGCCCACGCCATGATCGAGCGCCTGACCGGCGCGCCGGCGAGCCCGGCCGAGGTCGAGCGCGCGCTCGGCGCCGAGGCCTAGGAGAGCTCTTTCGTGAACGCCCTGGTTTCCGCCCTTTCCAATCCTCAGGACGCGCACTTCTGGGCCTTTATCGCCCTGGTGGTGTTCGTGATCGTGCTCTGGCGCATTGAGGCCCACAGCACGGTCGGCAAGGCCCTCGATGCGGTCGGGCAAAAGGTTCAGGCTCAGCTCGACGAAGCGGTGAAGCTGCGTGAGGAGGCCGAGGCCCTGCTGGCCCATATCAAGACCCAGCGCGAGGAGACCGAACAGCTGGCCGCTCAGATGCTGGCCGCGGCCGAGGCGGACGCCGAGCGCCTGCGCGTCGAGGCCGCCGCCAGGCTGGAGGAAGACATCAAGCGCCGGGGCGACCTGGCCACCCGCAAGATCGCCATCGCCGAAGCCCAGGCGGCCTCCGAGGTGAAAGCCGCCGCGGCCGACCTGGCCGCTCAGGCCGCCGAAGCCGTGCTCACCGCCCGCGTCGCCGGGGCCAAGATCGATCCCTTGATCGACGCCGGCCTGGCGGGCTTGGCTAGGCGGTTTTCCTAGGCGCCTGTCCGGGGCCGCTTGAACACCCGCCGCCGCATCGCTCGCGCCGGCCGCCACCTGGGTGGCAACAGCATCCGCTCCAGCCGCAGAGCCTGTTGCCAGGCCACGGGGAACACCTCCGGCTCCCGCCGCAGCAAACGGCGCAAGGGGAACACGATCTTCGGGTGACGACGCTGGAGGCCGATGAACTGCTTGCGCGCGCCGCGTGAGGAGCGGAGCAGAACGATCAACCCCACGACCAGAACCGGCAGGCCCAGGTGGCCTGGCAGGACCGTGCCGACCGCGCCGACCGCGATCAGCACCCAGCCGACGCCGGTCAGACCCATGCGCGCCAGCCGCCTCCAAAAGGACGGCGGCGCGGGCGTCGGGCGCTGCGACATGGCGATAGACATGGACCTCTTGCTTCCCGCGCGAACGGCAATCCGCCCCGCGTCCTCTTGCATATGGAACGCAATCAAGCCGGCGATAGGCCCAATGGCGATGAATCCGATCCGCAGGGTCTGGATGCCACTTGGCGTGGCATTTGCGCCATAGGCGGATCGTCGCAGGCGCCGCCTGGAAGGGCGGCGGACGCCGGCGATCCCGAGGCTCAGGCCCCGGGGGGTGTCCAGCGCAAGCGCGGTTTGCGGGCGGCCTGGGTTTCGTCGAGGCGGCGGAGGGGGGCGTGGAAGGGGGTGCCCTTGAAGCGCTCCACATCGCCGGCCTGAACGGCGGCGGCCAGCTCCAGCAGGGCGTCGCAGAAGCGATCGATCTCGCGCCGGGATTCGGTCTCGGTCGGCTCGATCAGCATGGCGCCGTGGACCACCAGGGGGAAATACATGGTCATGGGGTGGAAGCCGGCGTCGATCATGGCCTTGGCGAAGTCCAGGGTGGTGACCCCCGTCCCCTCAAGCCAGCGATCGTCGAACAGGGCCTCGTGCATGCACGGCCCGTTGGGGAAGGCGGCCGTCATAACGCCGGAGAGCCGGGTCTTGATGTAATTGGCGTTGAGCACGGCGTCCTCGGCCACTTGCCGGAGGCCATCGGACCCATGGCTCATCATGTAGGCCAGGGCGCGCACATACATGCCCATCTGGCCGTGGAAGGCGCACATGCGGCCCAGCGCCTGCGCCGCCTCGCCCTCGGCATGCTCGATGAGGTCGAAGCCAGAGTCGCCGCGCACGATCCAGGGCGCTGGGGCATAGGGCGCGAGGGCCTCGCTCAGCACCACCGGCCCGGCCCCCGGCCCGCCGCCGCCGTGGGGCGTGGAGAAAGTCTTGTGCAGGTTGATGTGCATGGCGTCGACGCCGAGGTCGCCCGGCCGCACCCGCCCGACGATGGCGTTGAAGTTGGCCCCGTCGCAATAGAAATAGGCCCCGGCCTCGTGGGTCAGCCTGGCAATCTCGATGACGTCGCGCTCGAAGAGGCCGCAGGTGTTGGGGTTGGTGACCATCACCGCGGCGACATCATCGTGCAGCTTGGCGGCGAGATCGGCCAGATCCACCCGGCCATCGCCGGTCTGGGCGATCTCCTCGACCTGATAGCCGACCAGAGCCGCCGTCGCCGGATTGGTGCCGTGGGCCGAGGTGGGGACCAGCACCGTCTTGCGCGCATCGCCCCTGGCCTCGTGCGCCGCCCGGATCGCCAGCAGGCCGCAGAGCTCGCCGTGGGCGCCGGCCTTGGGCGAGAGGGCGACGGCGGGCATGCCGGTGAGGGTCTTCAGCCAATGGGCCAGCCGGTCCATCAGGGCCAGGGCGCCCTGGACGGTGGAGATCGGCTGGAGCGGGTGGATGTCGATAAAGCCTGGCAGGCGCGCCATGGCCTCGTCCAGGCGCGGATTGTGCTTCATGGTGCACGAGCCCAGCGGATAGAGCGCCAGATCGATGGCGTGGTTCTTCTGCGACAGCCGCACATAGTGGCGCAGAGTCTCCGGCTCCGAGAGACCGGGAAGTGCGAGCGGCGTGTCGCGGGTCAGGCCCGCCAGATCGGAGAGATCGAGATCGGCGCCCTGGGGGTCGGCCGGCAGGTCGACGCCGGTTTTTTCCCAGCCGCCCAGTTCGAAGATCAGGGGCTCGTCCTGCAGCAGACCCCGGCCGGAATGGGCTTTGAAGCCGGCGTCCGGTTCGGAGGCGGGCCTGGTGGGACGGCCGATGGATACGACGCTCATCGGGCGATCTCCTCATTCAGGGCGCGGGCGAAGGCGGCGATATCCTCGTCGGTCGTGGTCTCGGTGGCGCAGACCAGCAGCACATCGTCGAAGCCGGCGCCGGGATCGAGCCGGGAGACGGGCACGCCGGCGATGACGCCCTTGGCCGCCAGGGTCTCGACCAGAGGCGCGGCGGCCGCGGGCAGGCGCACGGCGAATTCGTTGAAGAGGCGCGGGGTGAGGATCTCGACGCCTTCGATCGCCGCCAGGGCCGCGCGCAGGGAACGCGCCTTGGCGTGGTTGAGCCTGGCCAGGCTCGCCAGGCCCGTCCCGCCCAGCAGCGACATGTGGATGCTGAAGGCCAGGGCGCAGAGGCCCGAATTGGTGCAGATGTTGGAGGTCGCCTTGTCACGACGGATATGCTGCTCGCGGGTGGAAAGGGTGAGCACGAAGCCGCGCTCCCCGGCCGCGTCGACCGTCTCGCCGCACAGGCGGCCTGGCATCTGGCGGATCAGGGCTTCGCGGCAGGCCATCAGGCCGACATAGGGACCGCCGAAATTGAGGCCATTGCCGATCGACTGGCCTTCCGCCACGGCGATATCGGCGCCCATCTCGCCGGGCGATTTCAGAACCCCCAGCGACACCGCCTCGGTGGCGACGACGATCAGCAGGGCGCCGGCGGCGTGGGCGGCCTCGGCGATGGCGCTGACATCGGTGACCGTGCCGAAGACATTGGGGGTCTGGACGACGACGCAGGCGGTTTCGGCGTCGATGGCGGCGATCACCGCCGCCTCGCCGTCGACGGCGGCGGCGAGGCGGCGGGTTTCCACCCCGGCGGAATGGGCCAGGGTATGGGTGGCCGAGGCGTAGTGGGGATGGACGCCGCCTGAGAGCACGGCCTTACGCCGGCGCGTCACCCGCGCGGCCATCATCACCGCCTCGGCGCAGGCGGTCGAGCCATCGTACATCGAGGCGTTGGCCACCGGCAGGCCCAGCAAGGCCGCCACCTGGGTCTGGAATTCGAACAGGACCTGAAGCGTCCCCTGGGCGATCTCCGGCTGATAGGGGGTATAGCTGGTGAGGAACTCCGAGCGCTGGATCAGGTGATCGACGCTGGCCGGCACATGGTGGCGATAGGCCCCGGCGCCGCAGAAGAAGGGCCCGGCCCCCGCCGCGCGGTTCTGGGCCGCCAGGGCGCCGAGGGCGCGGCTTACCTCCAGCTCGCCGGAATGGGCCGGCAGATCGACCGGTTCCGAGAGCCGCGCGGAGGCTGGAACGTCGACGAACAGGTCATCGATGGTCGCCGCGCCGATGGTTGCCAGCATGCCGACGCGGTCGGTCTCGGTGAGGGGCAGATAGCGCATGGCGGCCTTTCGGCTAGAGCGTCTGGAGAAAGGCTTCGTAGGCGTCGCGGTCCATAAGGGCCGCCACCTCGGCCGGATCGGCGACCTTGAGCTTGACGAACCAGCCGCCGGCCTCGGGAACGTCGTTCACCGTCTCGGGCTTGTCGGCGAGGGCCTCGTTGACGGCCGAGACCTCGCCGGCGATCGGCGCGAACACATCCGAGGCGGCCTTGACGCTCTCGACCACGGCCATGGCGTCACCCCTCTTAACGACCTTGCCGACCTCCGGCGCCTCCACGAAAACCACATCGCCAAGCTGCTCGGCGGCGTAGGCGGTGATGCCGATGGTGGCGGTGTCGCCCACGAGGTCGACCCACTCGTGATCCTTGGTGAAGCGCATGAGATCTCCTTGAAGGGTCAGGACGCCTTGGCGGCGCGATGGTAGCGGTGAGGAACGAAGGGCGGGTCGGCGACCACGGCGGCCAAGGTCTTGCCCCGTACGACGACGCCCAGGCGGGTTCCGGGGGCCGACAGGGTCGGCGGGACGTAGCCCATGGCGATGGGGGCCATCAGGCATGGTGAGAAGCCGCCGCTGGTCACTTGGCCGACCCCCGCGCCGTCGCCGCCGGTGATCTCAGCGCCTTCACGGGCCGGGGCGCCTTCCAGGATGCGCAGCCCGACGCGGACACGGGAAAGATCGCCGTCGATCTCGCGGGCGATGCGCGCGGCGCCAGGGAAATCCATCGCCTTGAGTCGCCGCTTGGAGACCGCGAAGCCAAGCGCCGCCTCGATGGGCGAGGTGGTCTCGTCGGCGTCGTGGCCATAGAGCGGCAGGCCGGCCTCCAGGCGTAGGGAGTCTCGGGCGCCCAGGCCGATGGGCTTGACCCGAGGATCGCCCAGTAGCCGGTTCCAGAACGCCTCGGCCATGGCGGCGGGAAAGAGAATCTCGAAGCCGTCCTCGCCGGTGTAGCCGGAGCGCGAGACCACCAGGCCCTCGCCCTCCAGATCGATCCGCCTGTGTGACATGAAGGTGAGATCCAAGACCTCGGGGAGGATGGCGCCCAGCACGGCGGCGGCTTCCGGCCCTTGCAGAGCGATAAGGGCGCGATCGTCGGCGCGGGAGAGCGTAGCGCGACCGCCGGCCGCCGCCTCGATCCTGGCGAAGTCGCCGTCCTTGGTGGCGGCGTTGACCACCAGATAGAGCATGCCCTGGCGGCTCTCCGACAGCGGCCGACCGATCATCAGGTCGTCGACCATGCCGCCATCCTTGTTCAGCAGCAGGGTGTAGCGGAACTGGCCAGGTTTCAGGCCGGCGATATCGCCGCAAACCAGGGTCTCGACGATGGCCGCGATGGCTTTGTGGTCGGCTTCGGGATCGCCGGATTTCTCGGCCAGGGTCAGGAAGGCCGGGCCCATGTGCGAGACATCGAAGGCGCCGGCGTGTTCGCGGGTCCACAGGTGTTCGGTCTTGATGCCGGTGGGATATTGGACCGGCATGTCGTAGCCGGCGAAGGCGACCATGCGGCCGCCCAGCGCCACATGGGCGCCGGTCAGGGGCGTCGTCTTTCCAGGTTCGGCGGTGGCGGACAAAAGGGCTCCACGGGTGGCGACGCGTCGGCGAATATCCTGCGCGCCCCCGCTGTCCCTTGGGCCTGAGAGATTTCGGGCCCGATCGAGGGGCCCTTGCTCCTTCGGCGAGCCGCCGCGCCGATCCCTGGGCGAAGCGTCTCTTTCCAGCGTTTGTCCGGCCTTCGCGGTCCTTTTGCCTGAGCGTTTCCGGGGCGGTTGCGCCTTCGGCTCCGAGCCTCCGATGAGAGAGACTCGGCATCTCCCGCGAGAGCCAAGGGGACGGTGCGGGAGGCGGCAGGCGGAGTCAAGGCGCGAGGCGCCGCGGGTGCGAAGCGAGCGGCAGCGCCTGGATTTGAGGCGCCGGGTCAAACACCGGCGCCCGGTTGGGGAAAGGAGATCTCTCTTCCCCCTCTGGGGGAAGTCCGGGCGAAGCCGGGGAAGGGGGCTCCAGCTTGAAGCAGACCTCTCAGCCTAGCTGGAGCCCCCTCCACCCCTTCGGGGTCCCCCTCCCCCAAGGGGGGAGGAGAGCGGCCCTTCTCTTCCCGCTCAGAGGATGGGGACTTCAGCTTGACGCGGGCTTTCCCGAAGGGCGCAAACCCTTATGCTTGGTTCAACCTCCGCGAGAGGGCAAACGAGAAGGGTGGGCATGGCTGAGAGGCGGCAGAAGGTGCTGGTGCTTTATCTGGCCAATTCGGCTCTCGACGCGCCGGTGATCGCCTGGGCCGAGTACGACGGAACCGGGGAGACACTTCACATGGCGGGAGACGCCGACGAGGCGCCCTACGCCACTGGCCTCGCGGCGCTCAAGGATGGCTGGCGCCTTCTCCAGGCGTCCCAGCTCCTCCCCCATCCGCGCGGCGAGGAGTTCGATCTGGCCTATCTCAAATATGAGTTCTTCTTCGAAAAGTTGGTGGAAATGGCATGACCAATGAACCGCCCCTCCTGAGCTCCAAACAGATGGCCAGCTTCGTGGCCCGAGGCTTTCTGCGCTTCGACGCCGCCGTGCCGGATGACATCAACGCCCAGTTCCTGGACGAGGCCGGCCGCGTCGCCGAGGCCCGGCCGGGCCAGGGGATGAGGGCGACCTATGGCGGGATGCTGGCCGGCGCCGCCATTCCCGAGGTCGCCGCCGGAACGCCGCTAGATGACGCCTATCCGGCGGGAAGCGCGATCCGTCGCATGCTGGATCTGCCGCTGGTGCGCGGCGCCATCCGCAGCCTGGTGGGTGAGGCGCCGGTGTTCGACCACCACTTCCTGCACGTGACCTTCCCGCCGCGCTATCACGAGGCCGGCGGCTCGGAGAACGTCTCCCAGCACACCCACCAGGATTCGACCATCGATCCGCGCCGGGCGTTCGACATCCAGATTATGTATTATCCGCACGCGGTTACCCGGCCGATGGGCGGCACGCGATTCATTCCGGGTACGCACCTTCGCAAGGTGAGCGAGGTGGCGCTCGGCCGCTATCAGAATATCCGCGGCCAGCAGCACATGGTCTGCGAGGCTGGAACTCTGCTCTTCCTGCATCATGGCGTGTGGCACGGCGGCGGGGTGAACCTGTCGGAGGCGACCCGCACCATGTTCAAGATCCGCATCCAGGCCACGACCTCCCAGGTGCGCCAATGGGATGTCTCCGACCTCCAGCCGGACGCGGCGCAGCGGCCGATCTTCTTCGTCAAGCAGCGCCAGGATCCGGAAACGGTGGCGGCCATCCTGACCACGCCCGAGCCGTGGTTCGAGCAGGACACCGGGCGCCTGGAATATGTGAACCGGGTGAAACTCTGGCGCTATCTGACAGCCGATCCGACCTTCGACGCCGACTACTGGATGACACGGCTGGAGAATGAAGCCGGGGCGGCGGCCTGAAGATCGCCTACATCCGCTCCGGCGTCGCGATCCCCAGGAGGCCCAGCGCGATCTCGAGCTGTTTGAGCGTCAGGGCCGCCAGCGCGAGCCTTGACCCACGCATCGCCGCATCGGACGCGCCCAGCACCGGGCAGGCGGAATAGAAGCGGGCGAAGGTCTGGGCCAGGCGAAAGGCGTGGTCGGCGATCAGATTGGGAGCGCTTTTGGCATAGGCCTCGGCCAGGGTGTGGTCGAAGGCGTCGAGGAGCAGGGCGAGGTCGCGTTCGGCATCCTCGGCGATGGTGATCTCGCCGGCCTCGACGCCTTCGGCGGCGGCGCGGCGCAGCAGGGATTTCACCCGCACCGCCTGGTAGAGCAGATAGGGTCCGGTCTTGCCTTCGAAGCTGGAAAAGCGATCGAGGTCGAAGACATAGGATGTGCCGCGGAAATTGACCAGATCGGCGAACTTCAGCGCCGCCACCCCCACTTTCAGCGCTGTCGCCTCGAACTCGTCGGGCGAGAGCTCGGCGCCGAGGCCGGCGGCGGTGAGGCGTTCGCGCGCCTTGCCAAGCGCCATGTCGATCAGGTCGCGCAGCTTCAGCACCCCGCCCTCGCGGGTCTTGAACGGCTTGCCGTCGGCGCCGTTCATGGTGCCAAAGCCGATATGCTCCAACGAGCCTTCCGCAGCGTAGCCGGCCAGATAGGCGGCGCGGAACACCGTCTCGAAATGATCGGCCTGGCGCTGGTCGACCACATAGAGAACCAGGTCGGGATCGAAGAACCGGCGGCGATCGAGAATGGTGGCGAGGTCCGTGGTGCCGTACATGGCCGAGCCCTCCGAGGAGACCACCAGAAGGGGCGGCACCTCGCGGCGATCGTCGTCGCGGGCCACCCGCACGATACGGGCGCCCTGGTCATCCACCAGCAGGCCTTTTTCCTCCAACTCGGCCACCATGGGTTCGATCAGAGGGTCGACATCGCTCTCGCCGCGCCACAGGTCGAAATCGATACCCAGGGCGTGGAAATCGCGCTCCAGGGCCACGCGCGTGACGTCGGCGAAATGGCGCCAGATGAGGCGATGGCCGAAACGCCCGGCCTGGAGCTCGGCCGTGGCCCGGCGTGCGCGGTCGCGATAGTCGGCGTCGGTCTTGGCCCGGGCGGCGGCCACCGGATAGAGGCGGTCGAGATCGTCCAGGCCAATGTGGCTGGAGAACAGCTGCTCGGCGGCGCGTTCGTCGGCGCCGGAGAAATGGGCCGGCCTTTCGGCATGCGTCTCCAGCCAGTGCGCGATCGCCGGATCGGCGTCGGCGCAGGCGGTGATCAGCAGGCCCATCTGGAAGCCCCAGTCGCCGAAGTGGGCGTCGCCCAGGGTCTCGTCGCCGGCGAAACGGTGCAGCCGCTTGATCGCCTCGCCGATGATCGAGGCGCGCAGGTGGCCGACGTGCATCTCCTTGGCGACATTGGGTCCGGCGTAGTCGACCAGCACCTTGCGGGGCGTTTCCACCAAGGCGGCGCCGGCGCGGGGATCGGCGGCCAGTTCCCGCGTCCGGCGCGAGAGAGCCGCCTGGCTCACCCGCAGATTGATGAAGCCGGGCCCGGCGATCTCGACGCTGGCGATATCGCGGTGATCCGCCAGAGCCGCGGCCACCGCCGTCGCGATCTCCCGGGGGTTGCGCCTCCCGGCCTTGGCGGCGGCCAGGGCGCCATTGCACTGGAAGTCGGCGAGGTCCGGTCGATCGGAGGCGGTCACCCGGCCGAAGCTGGCTGGCAAGCCAAGGGCGGCGAAGGCGGCGCCGGCCGCTTCGCTTAGGCCCGATCTCAGATCACTCATGGCTTGGCGGGAGAAACCGCGGCGCTGGTCTGGCCGGCGTTGGCGCGGAAGCGCTTACCGTCGCGATTGAAGTCAGCCATTTGCGGGGTGACGTCAAAGCCGATCAGGATCTCGAAGTTCGCGCCGCTGACGATGGCGGTGGCCCTGGGAATGGTCACCACCGGCAAGGTCTCGGTGATGGTGACACGATCCTGTCCGGCCGGGAAGGTGACCGGCAAGGTGAAGAACGCCTTGTCCAATACGGCGTTGTTGCGGTCGGTCACGGCCACCCAATAGTGATAGTCCTTGCGGGCGGAAGGCGCCTGAGGCCCTTTGCCAAATTCGAAGAGCGCCTGCATCTGCACCCGGATCGGTTCGACGCCCTTGTAGGCGCAGGCGGAGGCGACATTCTCGATCTCGCCGCTGTAGACCACATTGGCCGAGGCTTCGACGTTGTCCTTGAACTCGATATAGCGGGCCGCGTCGTAGAGCGAGCGCACGAACGGGCACGGACCGGCGTTCTTCAACTGCGGCAGGGCCGCGTTGCCATTGCCGAACTCTTCGTCGCGCTTCTTCTTTTTCGCGTCGTCCTGTTCCTGGTCGGGCGCACCATGCCCACCGCCGGGCCCTCCAGCCCCGCCGCCATACTGCGCATGGCCAGGCGCGCTGGCGCACAGGCTCAAAGCCGCGGTGGCGACGAACAGGTGAAGGCGAAGACGGCGCATGCGGTATCCAGCTTGAACGAGCGGTCGGCCCGTGGTGCGCGGTGATAACGTCATAAGCGCGGCGCCGCAACGAACGCTCGCCTTGACGCGCGCGCCCGCCTCACGGATGGACCCACATGGCCGTCTACACCGACATCACCGACGCGGAACTCGAGACCTTTCTCGCGGGCTACGACCTCGGCGCGCCGATCAGTTTCAAGGGCATCGCCGAGGGGGTGTCCAATTCCAATTTTTTGCTGGAGACCGAGGCCGGACGCTTCATCCTCACCGTTTTCGAACATCGGCCCGGCGATCTGCCGTTCTTTCTGTCGCTGATGCAGTGGCTGGCGGCGCGCGGTTATCCCAGCGCGCCGCCGATTGCAGACCGGCAAGGCGAGACCTTGGGCGCCGTACGCGGCAAGCCCGCCGCCCTGGTGGCCTTCTTGCCAGGGCTGTCGGTCCGTCGGCCCACCATCGCCCATTGCCGCGAGGCCGGCGAGGGTCTGGGGTGGCTGCACGTGAGCGCCGAAGGGTTTCCCGATCGGCGGGCCAATGATCTGGGCCACGGCGCCTGGGCGCGGCTGGCCGATGCGCTGGCCGGCGCGGCCGAGGCCTTGAAGCCCGGACTGGCGGCGGCGATCCGGGGCGATATCGATCTTTTTGCCCGACAGTGGCCGAGCGGGCTTCCCGAAGGCGTCATCCACGCCGACTTCTTTCCGGATAATGTCTTCTTCCGCGACGGCCGGTTCGCCGGGGCGATCGACTTCTATTTCGCCGCCTGGGACACCCAGGCCTATGACATCGGCGTCGCCCTCAACGCCTGGTGCTTCGAGGCCGATGGCAGCTTCAACGTCACCGCCGCCAGGGCCCTGGTGGACGGCTATCAGCGGCGCCGGCCGTTGTCCGAGGCGGAGAAGGTGGCCTTGCCGATCCTCGCCCATGGCGCGGCCATGCGGTTCTTCCTCACGCGCCTCGCCGATTGGGGCGCGACCCCGGACGGGGCCCTGGTCAGGCCCAAGGATCCGCTGGAGTATGAACGCAAGCTGGCGGTGCATCGCGCCGCCGGAGAAGGCGGTCTGGCGCTTTTCGGAGACGGCTGATGGCGGCCGAGGTGGTGATCTTCACCGATGGCTCGTGCCGGGGAAATCCCGGCCCCGGCGGCTGGGGCGCGGTGCTGATCTTTGGCGCGAGCGAGAAGGAGCTCTGGGGCGGCGAGAGCGCCACCACCAACAACCGCATGGAGCTGACCGCGGCCATCGAGGCGCTGGACGCCCTCAAGCGCCCTTGCCGTGTCGAACTCCATACCGACAGCCAATATGTCAGGAACGGCATCGCCCAGTGGCTGTCCTTGTGGAAGGCCCGGGGGTGGCGCACCCTGAGCAAGGGGGCGGTGAAGAACGAGGATCTGTGGCGCCGGCTCGACGAGGCGCGGCTTCGCCATGAGGTGGACTGGCGCTGGGTCAAGGGTCACGCCGGTCATGAGCTCAACGAACGCGCCGACGCCCTGGCGCGCCGGGGCCTGGAAGAGGCCGAGGCGGCAATGAGGGGCGACGGGTAAGTCTCTTCCCCTAAAGGGGAGGAGATAACAAACCCTCTCCTCCCCCCTTTGGGGGAGGGGGACCGCGAAGCGGTGGAGGGGGCTCTAGCCGGGCTGAAACGCCTGCGTCAAGCTGGAGCCCCCATCCCGGCCTTCGGCCGTACTTCCCCCAGAGGGGGAAGAGAACGCACCCCCTCTCCTCCCCCCTTGGGCCAGGGGAATTGCATATGGAACTTTTGTCGCCAACCCGCGCCAAAACCACACAGATAAACACTCTAAGCAACACGGTAATACTGAGACGAGACCTGCCGCCAGACCGGCCTTCCGGGGCCTTGAAGCCATATGCGAGCCCTCCCCAAAAGGGGAGGAGAGATATCTCCGTCGTCCCTACAGCCGATCCTGCGGCGCGACGGGGACCGGCGCGAGTCGAGGGGTGATGACGCGGCCGAGCACGGGGGCCAGCCAGCGCTCGAAATCATCGACGAATTCATAGACCACCGGGATCAGCACCAGGGAAAGCACGGTCGAGGTCATCAGGCCGCCGATCACGGCCACGGCCATCGGCTGGCGGAACTCAGAGCCCTTGCCCAGGGTCAGGGCGGTGGGAAGCATGCCGGCGGCCATGGCCAGGGTGGTCATGACGATCGGCCGGGCCCGTTCACGGCAGGCTTCCATCAGGGCGGCGCGCTGACTGGCGCCCTCGCGCTCGCGCTCGATGGCGTATTCGACCAGCAGGATCGAATTCTTGGCCGCCAGGCCCATGAGCATCAGGAAGCCGATCAGGGACGGGATGGAGAGTGCGAGGTTGGTCACCAGCAGGGCCAGAAGGGCGCCGCCGATGGCGGTGGGCAGGGCCGCCAGGATCACGAAGGGTTTGAAGAAGCTGCGGAACAGCAGAACCATGACCCCATAAACCAGGCCGATGGCCGAGGCGAAGGCGACGATGAAGCCACCGAACAGTTCGGCCGAGGCCCGCTCCTGGCCCTGGGAAGCCTTGCCGACGCCAGGGGGCAGGTTCTTCATGATCGGCAGGGCGTTGACCTTGGCCTGGGCGTCGCCGAGCTGGGTGTCGCCGGTCAAATCGGCGATCATGGTGATGTCGCGCTTGCGGTCGAAACGATTGATCTCGGCGGGGCCGGCCTGGAAATAGACGTCGGCGACGCTGTCGAGCGTGGTCACGCCGCCCGACGCGGTGGGCAGGCGCAGGTTCTTGATCACCGACAGGTCGGAGCGATCGCGCTCATTGAGGCGAACCCGCAAGGGGATGCGCCGCTCGCCCTCGTCGAGCTTGGCGACATTGGCGTCGATGTCGCCGGCGGTGGCCACCCGGGCCGCCTGGGCGATCGTGGAGGCCGAAACCCCGAGCCTGGCCGCCTCGTCGGCCCTTGGGCGCACCACCAGCTCGGGGCCGCTGGGCGGTGTGGCGGGCCTAGGATCGGCCAGCCCCTCGACGCCGCGCATCTGGCTTTGCAGGGCGAGCGCCGCCGCGTCCAGGCCCTCGCCGCTCTCGCTGGTGAGGATCACCTGGACCCCGGCCGAGCCGAAGCCCGAGGTGTCGAACGAGAGCCGGGCGTCGGGGATTTCGCGCAGCAACGGGCGGATGCGGTCGCGAATCTGGCTGATGCTGGCCTTTCGGTCGGGCTTGAGCACGGCCACCACCGACCCGCTGGAAAGTCCGGCGCTGCTGGTCAGGCCGCCGGCGCCGCTGCGCACATCGGTCCCACCGACGGCGGCGAACACCGACACGGTTTCCGGCTGGCTGGCCAGCAGGGCGTCGAGCCGGTTCACCACGATCCGCATGTCGGCCAGGGTGCTGCCCGGGGGGCCCTCGATATTGATATTGTACCAGTTGGGATTGTCTTCCGGCTGCAGCCCTTTCTTGAGAGGCACGAACAGGGCCAGGGAGAGGAAAAAGAGGATGCCGCCGATGATGCTGGCGATGATCCTGTGGTCGAGGGCCCAGACGAGGGTGCGGGTGTAGACCTTCGGCAGGGGCGGCCGCTCGCGTGGCGGCTTGGGGACGAGGAAATAGGCGGCCAGCAGGGGCGTCAGCAGGCGCGCCACCACCAGGGAGAAGAGCACCGCCATGGAAACGGTAAGGCCGAACTCGCGGAAGAACTGGCCAGGAATGCCAGGCATGAAGGCCACGGGAAAGAACACGGCGATGATGGCGAAGGTGGTGGCGACGACAGCCAGGCCGATCTGATCGGCGCCCTCCATGGCCGCATCGAACGGGCGCATGCCGACGAACACCCGCTTTTCGATGTTCTCGATCTCGACGATGGCGTCGTCCACAAGGATGCCGATCACCAGGGTCAGGCCCAGCAGGGTGACGACATTGAGGCTGAAGCCGGCCAGGCTCATGAAGGCGAAGGTCGGAATCAAGGACACCGGCATGGCGATGGCCGTGATCGCCGTGGCCCGCCAGTCGCGCAGGAAAAGCCAGACCACCAGGGCGGCCAGGGCCATGCCTTCCAGGAGGGTGTGCAAGGTGGCGGAGAAGCTGTCGCGGGTCTCGTCCACCTGAGAGACGATCTTGTGCACGGTGACGCCCGGATAGGTCTTTTCCAGCGTCTTGAGCGTCGCATCGACCCCGTCCTCGACGGCCACCTCGCTGGAGGTCTTGGTCTTGGTCACCTGGAAGCCGACGACGGGCCGAAGGCCGGTGCGGTTCTTGTCGGAAATATTGTCCAGCAAGGCGAAGGTGCGCACCTCCGCCGTGCCGTCGCCGACATCGGCCACATCGCCCAGGCGCACGAACCGGCCGCCCGGCGCGGGGATCGAGAGTTCGCGGATCTGATCGACATTGGCCGCCGCGCCCAGCACCCGGACGGTCTGCTCGCGCCCGCCGATGATGGCCCGGCCGCCGGGCACATCGACATTGGCGGCGAACAGGGCGTCGTTGATCTGGTTGGCGGTCAGGCCCTGGGCGGCCAATCGCTCGGGATCGACCAGGATATTGATCTCGCGATCGACCCCGCCGATGCGATCGACCTGGCCGACGCCTGGCGATCCCTGCAGGGTCCGCGCCATGGTGTTGTCGATGAACCAGGAAAGGGCCGCTTCCGACATGGCCGGCGCCGACACGGCGTAGGTGATGATCGGCTGGTCATCGAAGTCCAGCCGCTGGACGATCGGCGGATCGACGTCCCTGGGCAGCACATTTCGCACCTGGTCGACCTTGGATCGGACGTCGTCGGTGACCTTCTGGATGTTCTGGCCGAGATCGAACTGGATCACGGTGGTCGAGGAGCCCTGGGTCACCGTCGAGGCGATCGACTGGGTGTTGGGCAGGCCCGCCAGGGCGTTTTCCACCGGCCGGGTGACCTGGGTCTCCATCTCCGCCGGCGCCGTGCCGGCGCGCGTGACCTGCACCATCACCGCGGGAAATTCGATATTGGGAAAATGCTTGATCGGCAGGGCGACGTAGGAAACCAGGCCCGCCAGCACCGCGGCGATGAACAGCACCGCCACGGGGATCGGATTGCGGATGCCCCAGGCGGAAATGCGAAGTCCGCGATCAGGCCGGTTCACGGCGCGCTCACCCCGCCGGGGCCGGACGGACGTAGTCGCCCGGCACCAGCATGGCCGAAGCCTTCTCCACCACCCGGGTGCCGACCGGCGGGCCGGTGAGAAGCTCGACATAGCCCTCGCCGCGTTGGCCGGTGGTGACCGGCACCCGGGCCACGCGGTCGTCGGCGCCGACCGCCATCACCGAGGCGCCCTCGGCGTCATAGCGCACGGCGGTCTCCGGCACGGCGCTGGCCGAACGGGTGACGCCCAGGAACGTGGCCCGGGCGAAGCCGCCGGCGCGCACGTCCGGACGAACCGGCAGGCTCACCCGCACCCGCCCAAGCCGGGTGGTGGTGTCGATGGCCGGGCTGACCAGGCGGACGACGCCTGGCACCTCGGTCCCGTCGGCCAGGGTCACCTTGGCCTGGGCGCCCGGCTTGATCTTGCCGAGGGCGTCTTCGCTCAAGTCGGCGGCGAGTTCGATCTGGCCATCCTTGGCGATGCGGAACCAGGGGGTGGTCCCGCCGCTCTGATCGCCGAACCGCACGGCGCGCTGAATCACCAGGCCGGCGTAGGGCGCGCGGACGATCATCAAAGCTTCGCGGGTGCGCGCGTCGCTGGCCAGGGCCTCCTGGGCCTGGGCCTGGGCGCGGGCCGATCGGGCGGCGTTGCGGCGGCTGTCGATCTGCTCCTGGGAAAGCAGGCCCTCGTTATCGAGACCCTTGACCCGCTGCGCCTCGGCCTCGGCCTCGGCCGCCAGGGCGTTCTGCTGGGCCACCAGGGCCGTCTGCTGGGCCAGCTGGGCGCGCAGCAGCACGTCGTCGAGCTGGACCAGCGGCTGGCCGGCCTTCACCCATTCGCCCTCGTCGGCCAGCACCTTGGCGACGCGATAGCCGGTGAGTTGGGGAAAGACCGCCACATCCTCGCGCGGCACCAGGGCGCCGGAGGCCACCAGGCCACCCTCGATCGCCCGGGGCTCGACGGTGATCACGCTGACAGCGCGAGCCTGTTGCCTGGCCGATTCGCCGGCCTTCTTGGCGCAGCCGGCCGCTCCGGCGGCGAGACTGAGGGCCAGGGCGGCGGCGATCCAGGGTCTGAAGGTGGGCACGGCTTGGAATCTCATCGGGTCTGAGCGCTCGAAGCCGCGAAGGCCCAGCCGCCGCCAAGGGCCTTATAGGTCTGCACGGCGTGCCGCAACGCCTGGACCCGCTGGGCGGTGAGGGCCGACTGGGTGGTGCGCCAAGCCTGCTCGGCGGAAAGCGCCGCGGTGATATCGCCAAGGCCCATGGCGTAGCGCTTGTGCGCCGCGTCCGAGGCGCGCCGGGCCCTGGATTCGCCATCGGTCAGCACGGCGACGGCGCGCTCCGAGGCGGCGAGGTCGACCAGGGCGTTTTCCGCCTCGCCGAAGGCCGTCTGGACGGTCTTCTCATAGGCGATCACCGCCTCCTGGGTACGGGCGTCGTCGGCCTTGGCCTCGTACAGCAGCTGCGGAATGTCGAGCACCGGGATGCTGAGGCCCGCGGCCAGGGACCAGAAGCCGAGACTGGTGGACTGCTGCGCCGGGATCAGGGTCGCCGGCGGGATGAAGGAAACGCCGGGCTCGACGACGTGCGAGGCGCCCAGGCCCGGCAGGATCGTAAGGGTCGGAAAGATCGCCAGGTGGCCCAGGCGGTCGAGCCCCACCTGGGCGCGCAGGTGGGCGTCCGCCTCCCGCACGTCCGGACGGCGCTGAAGCAGGTCGCCGGGCACCGCGACCGGGATGGCCGGCGGGTCGTCGGTCTGAGCCTGGATCGGGAGGCTCGCGGTGGGGTCGATGCCGTGGCCCACCAGGATCAGCAGCTGGCGCTGCTCGTCGTGCAGCTGCGCCTCCAGCAATTCGACCTGGGCCTGGGCCTGGGAAAGGTCGGCGGCCACCCGGTCGGCGTCCGAGGTGGCCTCGAGGCCAAGCACGGCCTTGCGCTGGGCGACGTCCTGCAGATTGGCCTCGATCCGGGCGGTCTCCCGCTGGTCGGCGAGCTGAATGGCCAGGCCCTTGGCGACGAAGTAGTCGTCGGCGACGTTGGCGACCAGGCTCGCCAGGGTTCCCTCGATATTGAATCTGGCTTCGGCGTATTGCGCCTTGGCCACTTTGCGCTGGGTCGCCAGGCGCCCCAACAGATCCACTTCCCAGGATACGGTCAGGCCGATGCTCTCGGTGTCGGTCGTCCCGCCCACGGGAATGAGGGAATTGGAGGCGCCGCCGAGATTGGATTCGTGTTGGCGGGAGAGGTTTCCCTGGCCTTCGCCTTGCGGGAAGGTCTTGGCGATCTGGCTGTTCTTGGCGGCGTTCGCCTCCAGGAGCCGGGCGGCGGCGGTGTTGGCGTCCGGGCTGTTGGCGAGGGCCTGAGCTTCGAGACCATTGAGCTGGGGATCGTTGAACTGGAGCCACCAGCGATCGAGTTGCTGGGGCGCGAGGGTGGCCGTTCCTTTCGGCCCCTCGTAGGCGGCGGGCAGGGTGAGGTCCGGCTTTTGATGCGGCGCGGTCTGGCAGGCGGCCAGGCCGAAGGCCAGGAGAAGGGCGAGGCGTCTCATCGAATGCATGGGCCTCTGGGCCGGCTCTCCTTGGCGCCTGCGGAGATTCCCGCCCGAGCGTGGCCGCCGTCATAACCATATTCGCGCCAAATTGCATGGGATCGTGACGGCGTGGCAGTCTGCGCCTCCAAGCTGACTTCAGGAGAGGCGCCATGGCCGGGATCATTCGCACGGGGATCGGAGGTTGGACCTTCGAGCCCTGGCGGGGCGTGTTCTTTCCCAAGGGCGTGCGCCAGGCCGACGAATTGGCCTACGCCAGCGCCCGACTGGGTTCGATCGAGATCAACGGCACTTATTATTCGGAGCAGAAGCCGCAGACCTTCGCCAAGTGGAAGGCCGAGACGCCCGACGATTTCGTCTTTTCGGTCAAGGCGTCGCGCTTCTGCACCAATCGCAAGGTGCTGGCCGACTCGGGCGCCTCCATCGAGCGCTTCATGAAGCAGGGGCTGGAGGAGTTGGGCGACAAGCTCGGGCCGATCCTTTGGCAATTCATGCCGACCAAGAAGTTCGACCCGGCCGATTTCGCCGCCTTTCTCGCCCTTTTGCCGGCGGAACTGGCTGGCCGGCGCCTTCGCCATGTGGTCGAGGTGCGGAACGAGAGCTTCATCGATCCGGCCTTCGTCGCCCTGTGCCGTGAGCGGGGCGTGGCCATCTGCGCCTGCGATCATCCCACCTATCCCCTGATCCCGGATGTGACCGCCGATTTCGTCTATGTGCGGCTGATGCGGGGCGCCGACCATCACGAGACCTGCTATCCCGATGATGGTGTCGGGGCCTGGGCCGGGCGGCTCAGAGCCTGGGCCGACGGCGGCGCGCCGGCCGATCTGAAGCTCGCGGACGGCGCCGCCAAGCCACCCGCCATCGATCGCGACGTGTTCGCCTATTTCATCCAGGCGGGAAAAGTGCGGGCGCCATTCGGGGCCATCGCCATGGCCGAGCGACTGAAGGCTTGACCTACCCGAGGGCAAGGCCCTCCATTCGCGTCAAGAACCATAAGGGAGACGCGGCGCCATGGATTTCGACGACCTGATGTTCAAGCCCGGCCTGATGGCCGGAGAGCGGATACTGATCACAGGCGGTGGCACCGGCCTTGGCAAGGTGATGGCCGAGGCCTGTCTGATGCTGGGCGCCCGGGTCTATATCTGCGGCCGGCGCGGCGGGGTGCTCGATGAGACCGCGCGCGAACTGATGGACGCCCACGGCGGCAAGGTCACCGGCATCGCCTGCGATATCCGCGTGCCCGAGGCCATCCACGAGATGATCGACCAGATCTGGTCCGATGGCGGCGCGCTCACGGGCCTGGTCAACAACGCCGCCGGCAATTTCATCAGCCGCACCGAGGATCTCTCGCCTCGCGCCTTCGACGCCATCGCCAATATCGTGTTTCGCGGCTCGTTCTTCGTGACGCTGGATTGCGGCAAGCGCTGGATCGCCGAGGGCAAGAAGGCCTCCGTGATCTCGATCCTCACCACCTGGGTGTGGAGCGGCGGGCCCTTCACGGTGCCCTCGGCCATGTCCAAGGCCGGTCTTAATGTCATGACCCAGTCGCTGGCCGTGGAATGGGGACCCAAGGGCATCCGCTTCAACGCCATCGCGCCGGGTCCCTTCCCCACCGAAGGCGCCTGGGCTCGGCTATCGCCCGGTCAAAGCACGGATTCCAGCCGCAGCATGGCCGGCAATCCCATGGGCCGGGTGGGCGAGATGCGCGAGCTGGCCAACCTCGCCGTCTATCTGCTTCACCCGCTGTCGGCCTATGTGAACGGCCAGACCATCGCCATCGACGGCGGCGCCTGGAACGCCGGCGGCGGCGGCTTTACCGGCCTGCGCGACTGGGGCGACACCGAATGGGAAGCCGCCCGCAACATGATCCGCGGCGCCAACGAGCAGGACCGGGCCAAGCGAACGGTGTGAAGGACCGTCGGCGGCTCAGACCTTTTTCGACGCGTTTTTCTTGCCGGTGCGCAGCTTGGTCCGCACCTCGCGCTTGATCCTCGCGGCGAGGCGCTGGTCGTGGCGGGCGAGGAAGCTCTCCACGGCGGCGCGGTCCCAGGGAACCAGCACCCGCAAGGCCCAGCTCATGGCCTTGACCACCATGTCCTCTCGGTCGTCCGCCAGAAGCTCGGCGATCATGAGGGTGCGCGCCGCATCGCCGGCGCCGCCATGGGTCTTGGAATTGAGCACCACCGTGGCGACCAGGGCCGCGCGGCGACGCCAAAGATCCTCGCTCTTGGCCCAGGCGACGATGTCGCCGTCGCCGATCAGGCCGCGCAGCCACGCGGCCCCGGCGATATAGAGGCCAAAGCCGTCCACCTCGTCCCAGGAGGAATTGCCGGCGCCCAGGACCTCCACCGTCGCCAGATCGAGCAAGGCCAGGGCGTCTTTCCGCTGGTTGATCAGTTCCCAGCCCACCCAGCGGGCGCGGGCGGGCTTCATGGCGGGCGCCGAGGCGATCGCCAGACCCACGGCGACCACATCGCTTGCGCTTTCGCCTTTCAGGCGCGCGCTCAGCCGGCGCCGGATCGCCCTGGCCTCGGGAACGCCCGCCCGCGCGCGACCGAGAATTTCGGCCATGGCGGCGTCGGCGACGGCGGTGATCTGCGATTTCGTCAGAGGCAATGTAATCTCCGGGCTGGTGGACTTCCGCGTCAAGGCGCCCGATCCTATAGGGCTAACCCCTCGCCGGAGTCGTTTCGCCCTAACATGTCCCAGGTCGCCTATTTCAATCCCGGCAAGCGCGAGCAGACCAAGGCGGCCAACCGCCTGGCGATCCTGGACGCGGCGCGCGAGGTGTTCGGCGAGGTGGGGTTCGACGCGGCGACGGTGCGCGACATCATCCGCCGCACCAATCTCTCGGTGGGCGCCTTCTACAACTACTATCGCTCCAAGGAGGAGGTGTTCGACGCCTTGGCCGACGACGGCGCCAAGCGTTTCCGCCCGATCCTCCAGGCCCAGTCGGCCAAGGCCAGCGATTTCGAGTCCTATCTGCGCGCCGCCGTCCGCGCCTATTTCGATTTCATCGCCGGCGAGCACGGCGCGTGGCCGGGCGCCGAGGAGCCGATGCCCCATGTGCGCAACACGCCCGAGATGCTGGCGGTGTTCGAAGAGGTGCGCACGGTGTTCGCCGCGGTGATGGACCGGGGCCTCGCCCCCAAGGTCGATCTCGATTATCTGGCCGCCGCCTGCATCGCCATCGCCCGGGAGGTGGGCGACGAGATGGTCAATCGCCGGCCGCCGGATGTGGAGGCCGCCACCGAGTTCGTGGTGCGCCTGATCCTGGGCGGTCTGCCGGCCCTGCCGAAGCTCACGCCCTAGGCGACCCGTGGCGCTCGATCCGGCCGCGCGCAGATTTCAGCTCCAGGCGGTGCTCGGCCTGCCCAGACCGCTGCTGCGCGCCCTGGCCGGCGGCGGCGTGGTCTACAAGGGCGGCCGGACCCTCGATCCGCGCTTTCAGTATCTGGCCAGCCGGGCGCGGGGCGCGCCACCGCTTTCCAGTTTCTCGCCGGCCGAGGCGCGGATCGGCGGGGCCGCTAGCCTGGCCGAGGTGATCGGCAGGCCCGAGCCGGGCGTTCGGATCGAATATCTCACCGTGCCGGGCGCGGAAGGCCCGATCGCGGCGCGGGCCTATCGCCATCCCGACCAGGATCCGACCTTTCCCCTGATGGTGTTCGCCCATTTCGGCGGCGGGGTGACCGGCGATCTCGACACCTGCGAAGTGTTCTGCACCATCCTGGCGAGGGAAGCGCGCTGCGCGGTGCTGTCGGTGGACTATCGCCTGGCGCCGGAACATCGCTTTCCCGCCGGTCTTGAGGATGTGCTCGCCGCCTATCGCTGGGCGCTGGACAATGGTCCGAGGTTCGGCGCGCCCCTGGGCCGGGCGGCGGTGGGCGGTGATTCCATGGGCGGAAATTTCGCCGCCGTGATCGCCCAGGAAATGAAGCGTCTTGGGGAAACCGCGCCCGATCTCCAGCTCCTCGTCTATCCAGCCCTGGATGTGGCCAGCGAGAGCCCGTCCATGACCACCTATGGCGACGCCTTCCCCCTCACGGCCGAGACCATGGCCTGGTTCATGGGCCACTATATGGGGCCGGGAGATTCGCCCGGCGATCCGCGTCTCTCGCCGTTGCGGGCGCGCGACCTGGCGGGTCTGGCGCCGGCCGTGATCGTCACCGCCGGCTTCGACCCCCTGCTCGACCAGGGCGAGTCCTACGCCCGGCGCCTGCGCAAGGCGGGGGTTCCGGTCATCTATCGCTGCGAGGATCATCTGGCCCACGCCTTCAGCGCCTTCACCGGGGCGGTGCCCGCCGCCGACGCGGCCTGCCGCACGATCGCGGCCTTGACCCGCGAGGCCTTCATGCGCGGCGCCGCGCCGAGCGAGGCCTTGCCGGGGGAGGCCGCCTGACCATGCGGGCCCTGGTGGTGGAGCGGCTGGCGCCGGACTACGCCGGCTGCATTGTAAAAGAGATCGAAACGCCGAAGCCCGGCCCCGGGGAGGTGCGGGTGCGCGTCCTGGCCGCCTCGGTCAACTTTCCCGACCTGCTGATGACCCGCGGGGAATACCAGCACAAACCCGCCCTGCCCTTTACGCCCGGCCTTGAGATGGCGGGCGAGATCGAGGCGCTCGGCGAAGGGGTGGAAGGCTGGGCGGTGGGCGACGCCGTGGTCGGCGGCGCGCGCACCGGCGGCTTTGGCGAGTTCGCCATCGCCCCGGCCGCGGGTCTGCGACCCAGGCCGGCCAGGCTCTCGTTCGCCCAGGCGGCGGCCTATGGCGCGGCGTATCTCACCGCCTATGTCGCCCTGGTGCGGCGGGCCAGGGTGGAGGCGGGCGAATGGGTGCTGGTGCTGGGCGCGGCCGGCGGCGTGGGCCTCGCGTGCGTCGATCTGGCCAAGGCTCTGGGCTGCCGGGTGATCGCCGCCTCCGCCTCGGACGAGAAACTGGCGGTGGTGGCCGCCGAATATGGGCCGGACGCGGTGGTCAATGTCACCGGCGGCTTCCGCGAGGCGGTCAAGGCGATCACCGGTGGCGCCGGCGCCGATGTCATCTACGATCCGGTGGGCGGCGATGTGTTCGACGAGGCGAGCCGCTGCATCGCCTTCGACGGCCGCCTGCTGGTGATCGGCTTCACCTCCGGCCGCATCCCGACGATCTCGGTCAATATGCCGCTCATCAAGGGCTATTCGGTGATCGGGGTGCGCGCCGGGGAGTACGGACGCAAGTTTCCGGCGCGTGGCGTCGAAAACCAGGAAGCGGTCTGGCGCATGGCCGACCAAGGCCTCATCCGCCCCAGGGTCTACGCCGAGCTGCCGCTCGCCGACTGGCGCGCCGCCTTCGATCTCCTCGCCGACCGGAAAGTGATCGGCAAGGTGGTCATCCGGCCTGATCTGTGAAGCGCGGCCCTGCTCCGCCGACGTTGACACCGCCCCCCTCTTCCCCTATCCCCGCGCGCTCATTCTTGACCGGCCGCTTCGCCTATCGCCTTGATCGTGGCGCGGCCCTTTGTTTCGGAGCTTCGAGGTGAAGCGGACTTTTCAACCGTCCCGGCTGGTGCGCAAGCGCCGTCACGGCTTTCGCTCGCGCATGGCCACGAAGAACGGCCAGAAGATCGTCGCCCGGCGCCGCGCCCGCGGCCGCAAGCGCCTGACCGCCTAGGGAATCCCGCCGTCTCCCCCGGAGACGAACTCAAAGTGCCCACCTTCGAGAGGCTCAAGAAGCGCCCTGATTTCCTGGCCGCGGCAAAGGGCCATGCGGCGGCGCGCGGGGCCCTGGTGGCCCAGGCCCGGGATCGGCGGGACGGTTCGGATCTGATCCGGATCGGCTTCACCGCCACCAAGCGCATCGGCGGGGCGGTGGTGCGAAACCGGGCCAAGCGGCGCCTGCGCGAAGCGGCGAGGCTGATCGCCCCTCTTCATGCCAAGGCGGGTTGCGACTATGTGTTCATCGCCCGCGGCGGCGCGGCGGGCCGGCCCTGGGCGCGTTTGCTTGACGATATGAAAAGCGCGCTGATAAGGCTCGCGGCCGATCTTCAAGCCGGCCTGGGCGAGCCTTCCGCCTCCACCAAATCCTGACCGGGCCAGACCCTCTCCCATGCCAAACGAAAATCGGAACTGGATCGCCTTCATCGTCGTGGCGGGCCTGATCTTCCTGACCTACCAGATCTTCATCGTCGGCCCCCAGGCCAAGCTGGCCGCCGAGCGCCACAAGGCCCAGGAAGCGGCCGCGGCCATCGCGCCCGCGGCGACCGCGCCCACGGCGCTGACCCACGGCCAGGCGCTGGGACGCAGCCCGCGGGTGGTGATCGACACCCCCTCGCTGCAAGGCTCCCTGGCCCTGCGCGGCGCCCGCATCGATGACCTGCTGCTCAAGGGCTATCATGTCGATGTTGCCAAGACGTCGCCGCTGGTGCGGCTGCTGACCCCCGAGGGCGAGACCGACGCCTATTTCGTCCAGCAATCGTGGCTGGGCGCCAACCTGCCGGGCCTGCCCGACGACCAGACCCTGTGGACTCAGACCTCGAGCGGCCCGCTGACGCCGGAGCATCCGGTGGTGCTGACCTACCAGGCGCCAAGCGGCCTCACCTTTACCCGCACCATCGCGGTCGATCCCAAGGCGATGTTCACCATCACCGATACGGTGGCGAACCAAGGCGCCGCGCCGGTGACGCTGACGCCGTTCAATGCGGTCCAACGCGTCGGCCTGCCTGATGCGCTCTCAAAGTCCCACGGCGCTTTCGAGGGTGCGATCGGCGTTCTCGGCACCGATTCTTATCATCTCAGATTGACGAGCTACAAAAACTGGAAAAAGGGCAAGGTAGACGATGACGGCAAATGGTCATCGACCGGTGGTTGGCTCGGCATAACCGACAAATACTGGATGGCTGCTTTCGTTCCAGAACAGCATGAGCATATCGACACCAGGTTGCGCACGATGCAGGACGCCACTGGCGCCGAGATCTATGAGAGCGCCTATCTAGGTGCTCCACGTGCTATAGCCCCCGGAGCTCGGATCACGGAGGTGAGCCATGTGTTCGCCGGCGCCAAAACCGTGCCCCTGCTGAACGCCTATAAGAAATCTATGGGCATCCCGCAGTTTGAAAACGCTGTTGACTGGGGATGGGTCTGGTTTCTCACCAAGCCAATTTTTATCCTGCTGGAATTCTTCTATCAGCACGTCGGCAACTTCGGCGTCGCCATCCTGATGCTGACCGTGGTCATTCGCCTGATCACCTTCCCGCTGGCCAATCGCGGCTTCGAGATGGGCGTGAAGATGAAGAAGATTCAGCCCGAGTTGCAGGCGCTGCAGAAGAAATACAAGGACGACCCGACCGCCCAGCAGAAGGAGATGATGGCCCTTTACGCCCGGGAGAAGGTCAATCCGGTCACTGGCTGCCTGCCGGTGTTGTTCCAGATTCCGGTGTTCTATTCGCTGACAAATCTTTTCACCGTGACGATCGAGATGCGCCACGCGCCGTTCTTCGGCTGGATCCACGACCTTTCGGCGCGCGACCCGACGACGATCATGAACCTGTTCGGCCTGATTCCGTGGGATCCGGCGATGACGCCGCTGATCGGCGGGATTCTGGGAGGGGCGCTACACATCGGCGTCTGGCCGATCGCCTATGGCCTGTCGATGTGGCTTTCCCAGTCAATGACCCCCACCCAGGGCATCGATCCGACCCAGCAGATGCTGTTCAAGTTCATGCCGATCATGTTCACCTTCATCCTGGCTCAATACGCCGTGGGCTTGCTGATCTATTGGACGTGGTCCAGCCTGATCACCATCCTGCAGCAATATGTGATGATGCGGCGGTTCAAGGTGGACAATCCGATCGACAGCTTCTTCGCCAGGTTCTCCGCCGCCAAGCCCGAGACATCGGGGTGACCATGGACGGCGCCTTCGAGCCCGAGGCGATCGAAGCGGCGCGGGTGCTGTTCGCCCGCGAGGCGGAATTCGTCATGGGCGCGGCGGCGATCGACGGCTTGCCGGCGCCGGACCTGCCGGAGGTGGCCTTCGCCGGCCGCTCCAATGTGGGAAAGTCCTCCCTCATCAACGCCCTGGTGAGCCGCCACCGCCTGGCCCGGGCGTCCACCGAGCCCGGTCGCACGCGGGAAGTCAATTTCTTCCTGCTGGACGGGCGCCTGCGCCTGGTGGATCTGCCCGGCTATGGCTTCGCCAAGGTCTCGCGGTCCACGGCGCGAAAGTTCCAGGATCTGGGCCGGGCCTATCTGCGCGGACGGCCCAATCTTCGCCGGGTCTATCTGCTGATCGACGGCCGCCATGGATTGAAGCCGACCGACGGCGAGGCGCTGGACGCCCTCGATCAGGCGGCGGTCTCCTATCAGATCGTGCTGACCAAGGCCGACAAGCTCAAACGCGCCGAGGCCGAGACCATGGTCGCGGACACCCTGGCCCGCATCGCCAAGCGTCCGGCCGCCTTTCCCCGGGTGATCGCCACCTCGGCGGAGAAGGGCGCCGGCCTGGCCGAATTGCGCGCCGAGATCGCCGCGGCGGCCTTCGCATGACCGAGACGCCCGAGGAGCCCGGCTGGGCCACCGCCAAGACCCTGGCCGAGGCCCTGCCCTATATCCAGATCTATGATCGCGAGACGGTGGTCATCAAATACGGCGGCCACGCCATGGGCGAGGAGACGATCGCCAAGCTGTTCGCCGCCGACGCGGTGCTGCTCAAGCTCCTGGGCCTGGCGCCGGTGGTGGTGCATGGCGGCGGCCCGCAGATCTCGGCCATGCTGGAGCGGGCCGGGGTCAAATCGACCTTCATCGATGGTTTGCGTGTCACCGACGCCCCGACCATGGAGGTGGCCGAAATGGTCCTCTCCGGGGCGATCAACAAGGAGATCGCCAGCTGGATCACCCAGGCCGGGGCCACGGCGGATGTGCGCGGGGTGGGCCTCTCGGGCAAGGACGCCCGGCTGATCACCGTGGAGAAGGCTAAGCGGACCTCCAACGGCGAGGCGATCGATCTGGGGTTCGTGGGCGAGCCCACCCTGGTCGACCCCAAGCTGGTGGAGGGCCTGATCCACTCGCAGAACGACTACATCCCGGTGATCGCGCCCATCGGGGTGGATGCCGAGGGAGAGACCTACAACATCAACGCCGACACCGTGGCCGGCGCCCTGGCCGGGGCGCTCAAGGCCAAGCGGATGCTGCTGCTCACCGATGTGGCCGGGGTGCTGGACAAGGACGGCGCCCTGATCCGCCAGCTCAGCGTCGGCGAAGCGCGCCAGGCCATCGCCAGCGGCGTCGCCAGCGGCGGCATGATCCCCAAGCTGGAGACCGCCATCGCCGCGGTGGAGGCCGGGGTTGAGGCGGTGGTTATCCTGGACGGTCGACGCCCTCACGCCATGCTGGTCGAGCTTTTCACCGAACACGGCGCCGGAACCCTGGTGCGGGCGTGAGCGCCAATCTGCGCCATATCGACACCTGGCTGTTCGATCTGGACAACACCCTCTATCCGCTCGACAGCGGCCTCGCCGCCCTGATGTCGTCGCGTATGACCGACGTCGTGGAAGACCTCACCGGCCTTCCCCGTCCCGAGGCCCTGGCTCTGCAGAAGCGCTATCTGGCCGAGGAAGGCCTGACCTTGCGCGGCCTGGTGAAACATCACGGGGTCGACCCGGACGCCTATCACGCCCATTTTCACGACATCCCCCTGGAATGTCTGGCCAGGGACAAGGCGCTTCGGGCGGCGCTGGCGCGCCTGCCGGGCCGGCGGCTGATCTTCACCAATTCCGATGCGATCCATGCCGCTCGCGTGCTTGAGCATCTGAAACTCGACGATCTCTTCGAAGCTATCTTTCACATCGGCTCGGCCGATTTCCTGCCCAAGCCCTCGCCGATCGCCTTCGAGCGGATCCTCGCCGCCCACGCCATCAATCCGGCGACCACCGCTTTCTTCGAGGATTCCGAGCGCAATCTCGAACCGGCCGCGGCCCTGGGCATGACCACCGTGCTGGTCGGCGCCCAGGCCGAGGCCGCCACCGCCTCCTTCGTGGATTATCGCACCCAGACCCTCGCCCCCTTCCTGGCCGACGCCCTGATTAAGGAGCCGCAAACCCTATGACCGCCCTCACCCTCGATGACCTTCAGGCCGAGATCGAATCGGGCTGGGCCGTGCGCGAAACGCTTTCGCCTCAGACCACCGGTCCGATCCGCACGGCGGTGGAGGAGACCCTGCTGCGCCTGGATCGAGGCGAGGCGCGGGTGGCCGAGAAGATCGACGGCGCCTGGGTGACTCACGCCTGGCTAAAGGAGGCGATCCTGCTGTCCTTCCGCCTCAACGGCAACACGGTCATGCGCGCCGGGGCCATGGGCGGCGAGATCGGCCCCTGGTGGGACAAGGTTCCCGGCAAGTTCGACGGCTGGGCCGAGCCTCAGTTCGAGGCCGCCGGCTTTCGCGCCGTGCCGGGCGCGGTGGCGCGCCGGGGGGCCTTCATCGGCAGGAATGTCGTGCTGATGCCCTCGTTCGTGAACATCGGCGCCTATGTGGGCGAGGGAACCATGGTCGACACCTGGGCCACCGTCGGCTCCTGCGCCCAGGTCGGCAAGGATGTTCACCTCTCCGGCGGGGTCGGGATCGGCGGGGTGCTGGAGCCGCTGCAGGCGGCTCCGACCATCATCGAGGACGGCTGCTTCATCGGCGCCCGCTCCGAGGTGGCCGAGGGGGTGATCGTGGGCGAAGGCGCGGTGCTCTCCATGGGCGTCTTCATCACCGCCTCCACCCCGATCGTCGACCGCAAGACCGGCGAGACCCATCGGGGCTTCGTGCCGCCCTATTCCGTGGTTATCGCAGGCTCCCGGCCCGACCCCTACGGCGTCGGCCCCAGCCTCCCCTGCGCGGTGATCGTCAAGACCGTGGACGCCCGGACGCGATCCAAGACCAGCATCAATGAGCTGCTGAGGGACTGAGGCCCCGCCGAGCTTTCGTTCAGGCCGCGGCGCCGACGAGTTCGGCCACGCTCACCTCGCCATCGGTCACATAGTGGTTGACCCGGCCCGTCTTCAGCCGCTCGCCGGCGGTCTGGGTGCGTAGCTCGCCGATAACGCCGGCGGCGAGGAGCTCGGCGGCGATGAAATCGCGCTCGGCGTTGGTGTCGGCGTCGGTGGCGTGGGTGATCTTGAAGGTCAGGCGGGTAAGCGAGAGGCCGGTGTCGCGGGTGCCGGCGCCGATCCACAACACCCGATCCTCCTCGGGCGGCCTGTCGGTGTTGGCCCAGAAGGCGAGCGTTCCCAGGGTGTCCTGGGCGTAGGTGAGATTCAGCGCCCAGAAGCGGATGTGATGGCGCTTGCGCGGGCTGTTGTCGATCGCCTTCTGGAAGCCGACATCCTGGCCGCGGCCGAAGAGGTAGAGGGTGCTGAACGGCGCGCTGGGATAGGGCCGGTTGGAAATGAACGCCAGCACCATGCGCCATGAGCTTTTCAGGCTGAGGCGGTCGGCCCCATGCCAGCCGGCGGCGGCGAAGGCGGCCTTGAGCTCGCCAAGCGTTCCGATGAGGACGAGGTTCACGGGATCACCGGCCAGGCCATCGCCGGTGACGGTATAGCTCGGCACATGCCGGCGCTGGGCGATCTTCAAGCCCAAGCGAACCGAGACCGGCAGGATCACATAGGCGCCAAGGCCGTAGGTGACACCCACCGCAACGATCCAGGGCAGGCGGTCCGTGGTTCTCTGAAACACCACGAACACGATCAGCCAGACACTGATCACGCCCAGGGCCAGGATCGCCAGGCGCTGCAGGAGCTGGATCAGATGTCTCAAACCGACGCGCCCGCTTTCACGGCGATCGCGCGGCGATAGGGCTGACAGCTGGCTCGTCCGCTGGCGGCGCCTCGTTCAGCAGGGGTGTAAGGATATCGTTCATGGTATCCAGATCGAAAGCGCCAGCCCGCGCGTAGCGCAGCACGCCGGACCGATCGATGATGTAGTTGGTGGGGAGCCCGGTCATCACCTTGTAGGGGCCGTTGATGCGCCGCACCAACGGGAAGGCGAGCGCCTTGGATAGTGGGCGTAGATAGCTCGCCGGAACCGAATCCTCGGTCGCCACCGCCAGGACTCTCAGGCCCACCGAGCTACGCGCCCTGTAGTAGGCGTCCAGCAATGGCAATTCGACTTTGCAGGGGCCGCACCAGGTTGCCCAGAAGTTGAGGATCACCACATCGCCTCGCAAGTCGGCCAGTCGGACTTTCTGGCCATCGAAGGTCGTGGCCTCGAATTCGGGGGCTGGCCTGCCGACCGCCGGCGCCGGCCGGGCCGCCCGGGGCGCGATCGCGGCGGCCCCGCAGAGCAACAGGCCCGCGCCGGCGTCTCTGGCCCAGCGCCGCCTCGTTACGCCGCCCACAGCACCCGCACCGGCGTTCGGCTCTGGCGCAGGATCGTGGCGACGGGGGGCGCGTAATCCGGCTCCCGGCCGATCCGCTCGACGAGAGCCCGCTTTTCCTCGCCGGTGATCAGCACCACGATCAAGGCGCTTTCCAGCAGAGCGCGGGCGGTGAGGCTGATGCGGGGGACGCGCGGGTCGAGGCCGGCCTGGTCGACGCCGATGCAATAGCGCGCGCCGGCCGGATCGAGGGCGGCGGCGAGGCCGGGCGCGCCTGGAAACAGGGAGGCGATGTGGCCGTCAGCGCCCATGCCGAGCAGGACGGCGGCGAAGGGGACGAGGCGCCGCAGGGCCGCATCCGCCCTGGCCGCGTCATCCTCGGGGGTCGCGCCATCGCCTTTCAGGGGAAGAAAATGAGCGGCCTTGGCCGCGCCCCGGAGCAGGCGGGCCCGGACGAGGCCTTCGTTGCTCAAGGGGTCGCCTGGCGCCACCCAGCGCTCGTCGGTGAGGGTGACCGTCAGATCGGCCCAGGGCAGGGACCGGGTGGCGAGGACATCGTAGGCGGGTCCAGGCGTCGTGCCGCCGGTGGCCGCGAAGGATCGGGCGCCGGGCGCCATCAGCGCTTCGCCGAGCGCATCGGCCGCGGCGTCGGCCAGGGCTTCGCGGCTGGCGAAGGTTTCGATGTTCATGATCGCGCCTCGCCGATGGTGGGGAAACCGTCAGTCTGCCTCAAGGCTTCGCCAAGGGCCATGGCCGCGGCGGCGACGATGTTGAGGGATCTCGCGCCAGGCGCCAGGGGGATGCGCAGGCGCGCGGCCGCCGCCGCGTGCACCGCCGCCGGGGCGCCGGCGCTCTCCGAGCCCATGATCAAGGTGTCGCCTGGAGCGAACACATGATCGGTGAAAGGTCTCGCGCCTGAGGTCGTCATCAGGATCAGGCGGCCTTCGCTTCGAGCGGGGTGGGCGAGAAAGGCGGACCAGGAATCGTGGCGGACGATTCGCGCCAGCGGCCCGTAATCCAGGGCCGCTCGCTTGAGGTCACGGGCGCCCATGGGAAAGGCGCAGGGCTCAATAATATCCAATTCCACCCCCAGGCAGGCGGTCAGACGGATGGCGCCGCCGACGTTTTGCGGAATGTCAGGTTGAAAAAGGGCCAGACGCATTCTAAGCGAACCTTTGCATGAAGCCGGCATAACGGCGGATGGCAGGGCGGGGCGACAGGTGGGGCCCCTGGACGTTAATTCGAAGGTGAGCTCAACGGTGGCCGACAGCCTAGCCCAGACTGCTTCCGATCACGGACCGGCCGATCCCAGCCGGCGCGATTTCATTACCATCGCCGCAACCACCGCCACCGTCGGCGCCGTGGCGGCGGTCGCCTGGCCGTTGATCGACCAGCTTAATCCGGCCGCCGACACCCTGGCGCTGGCGTCCATCGAGTACGACCTTTCGAAGGTCGCTCTGGGTCAGGAGGTGACGATCGCCTGGCGCAAACAGCCGGTGTTCATCCGCCATCGCACGCCCAAGGAGATCGCCGAGGCGGTCGCCGACGACCACGCGCCGATGAAGGATCCGGCCACCGACGCCTCGCGCACCAAGCCCGGCCACGAGCAATGGTTGATCGTGCTGGCGAGTTGCACCCACCTCGGCTGCGTGCCGACCTTCGCCCAGGGCGAATACGGCGGCTGGCTTTGCCCCTGCCACGGCTCGGTCTACGACACCGCCGCCCGCATCCGCAAAGGCCCCGCGCCCAAGAACCTCTACCTGCCGGACTACACCTTCCTGTCCGACACCAAAGTGAAGATCGGTTAGAGCGCGATGAGCGGACCCTCCACCTACGAGCCCAAGTCGGCCATCGAGCGCTGGCTCGATTCGCGCCTGCCGATCATCCGTTTCGGCGCCGATCTGATGAGCTTCCCGACGCCCCGGAACCTCAACTACTGGTACACCTTCGGCGGCATCCTCACCTTCTGCCTTGGCGTCCAGATCGTCACCGGCATCGTGCTTGCCATGCACTACGACCCCAGCGGCGCCGGGGCCTTCATCTCGGTCGAGCAGCACATCATGCGCGATGTGAACTATGGCTGGCTGATCCGCGGCCTGCACGCCAACGGCGCCTCGATGTTCTTCCTGGCGGTCTATCTGCACATTTTGCGGGGGATCTATTACGGCTCGTACAAGGCGCCGCGCGAGGTGCTGTGGCTGTTGGGGTGCGTCATCTATGTGCTGATGATGATGACCGCCTTCATGGGCTATGTGCTGCCCTGGGGCCAGATGAGCTTCTGGGGCGCCAAGGTGATCACCAACCTGCTGGGCGCCTTCCCGGTCATCGGCAAGCCGATCACCACCCTGCTCTGGGGCGGCTTCGCGGTGGACGACCCGACCCTCAACCGGTTCTTCTCCCTGCACTATCTGCTGCCGTTCGTCATCGCCGCCGTGGTCGGCCTGCACATCTGGGCTCTCCACGTCCCGGGAAACAACAATCCCACCGGCGTCAATGTGAAGAGCAAGGAAGACACTCTGGCCTTCCACCCGTACTACACGGTCAAGGATGGCTTCGCGATCACGGTGTTCATGATCATGTTCGCGCTTTTCGTATTCTACCTGCCCGAATCCTTCGTGAAGACGGATAACTATATTCCGGCCAATCCGCTGGTGACGCCGGCGCACATCGTGCCTGAGTGGTACCTGCTGCCGTTCTACGCGATCCTGCGCGCCATTCCAGACAAGCTGACCGGGGTCCTGGCTCTCGCCGGCGCCATCGTCATGGTGTTCCTCCTGCCGTGGCTGGACAGATCCAAGGTGCGATCGATGCGCTATCGGCCGACCGCCCGGATCTATTTCTTCTTCTGGATCCTCGCTTGCCTGGCGCTGGGCTGGTGCGGCGGACAGGAGCCGCAGGGCCATGTGATCCCCGGCCTCATCGGTCCAACGTTCATCGACTATGATATCAACAGCGTCACTTGGCTCAGCCGGATCGGCGCCATCTACTATTTCACCTACTTCCTGATTATCACCCCGCTCCTGGGCATGCTCGAGAAGCCGTTGCCGGTGCCGGATTCTCTATACACGCCGGTGCTCGGCCATGGCGCGGCCGCTCCGGCGGGCGCGGTGGCCGCCCCCGAGAAAGAGGGTTGAGCCCGATGATGCGCGGACTTTCCTTCCTGGCGGCGTGCGCCGCCGTGCTCTGCGCCGCCGCGCCGGCCTTCGCCGATTCGACCCAGCTCGCGCCCAAGGATGTGCACTGGTCTTTCGAGGGGCCGTTCGGAACCTACGACCAGGCGCAACTTCAGCGCGGCTATAAGGTCTATCGCGAGGTCTGCTCGTCCTGCCACTCGATGAACATGGTGGCGTTCCGCAATCTGGGCGACAAGGGCGCTCCGTTCTGGAACCCCAAATATCCCAATCCGAACGACAACCCCGTGGTCAAGGCGATCGCCGCCGACTACCAGATTCCCGATATCGACTCCGAAACCGGCGAACCCATCAAGCGGCCGGGAACCAGCGCCGACTACTTCCCCAACCCCTTCCCCAATCCCGTGGCGGCGCGCGCGGCCAACGGCGGCGCCCTGCCGCCGGACATGTCCCTGCTCGCCCACGCGCGTGAGGGCGGACCGGCCTATATCTATTCGATCGTGACCGGCGATAGCAGCACGGCGCCGGCCGGTCTTACGGTGCCAGACGGCAAATACTATGATCCCTATATCGCCGGCGACCTGACCAGCTATTGGAAGGGACGGGGCCCCGCGCCCCGCGGCGGCTTCATCGCCATGCCGCCGCCCCTTGTGGAGGGGCGGGTGCAGTTCGACGACGGCACGACGTCGACCGTCGAACACGAAGCCAGGGACGTCGCCGCGTTCCTTGAGTGGGCGTCGGATCCCAAGATGGAAGAGCGAAAGCAGCTTGGCTTGGCGGTCATGATCTTCCTGCTGCTCTATTCCGGCCTCGTCTACGGCGCCTACCGCCGCGTCTGGCGCGGCGTCGCCCACTAGCTTAGGCAATCTACCTTAACTCACCCCGCGCGAAGGCGTCGGTGGCCGCGATCAGGCGATCAAGGATGCCCGGCTCGTCGAAGGCGTGGCCGGCGTCGTCGACGATCTCCAGCTTCGCGCGCGGCCAGGCCTTGGCGAGCCGCCAGGCCGATCGCGCCGGCGTGGCGACGTCATAACGACCCTGGACGATCACGCCCGGGATATCGGCGAGGCGGCCGGCGTCGCGGATGAGCTGATCCTCCTCCAGCCAGCCGCCGTGGGTGAAATAGTGGTTCTCGATCCGGGCGAAGGCGAGGGCGTAGCGGGCCTCGCCATAGTCGCTGGCCGTGGGGTTGGGCAGCAGGGTGATGGTGGCCCCTTCCCACAAGCTCCAGGCCCTGGCGGCCTCGATCTGATCCTCGCCGGGGGCCTCGATCAGCCGCTTGTGATAGGCGGCCATCAGGTCGCCGCGCTCGTCCTCGGGGATAGGCGCCAGGAACTTCTCCCAAAGATCCGGAAATAGCCACGCGGCGCCGCCCTGATAGTACCAGTTCAGCTCCGCCTTGGTGAGGGTGAAGACACCGCGCACGATCAGGCCGCTTGTCCGCTCCGGGTGCCGCTCGGCGTAGGCCAGGGCCAGGGTCGATCCCCAGGAGCCGCCGAACACCAGCCATCGGTCCACGCCGAACTGTTCGCGCAGGCGCTCGATGTCGGCGACTAGATTCCAGGTGGTGTTGTTCTCGAGCGAGGCGTGCGGCGTCGATCGCCCGCAACCGCGCTGGTCGAACAGGGTCAGGCAATAGCGATCGGGATCGAACAGCCGCCGGTGCGCCGGAGAGCAGCCGGCCCCCGGGCCGCCGTGCAAAAAGACGGCCGGGATTCCGTCCGGAGCGCCGCAGCGCTCCCAGTAGACCTGGTGTCCCTCGCCGGTCTCCAGCCGCCCGCTCTTGAAGGGCTCGATCGCCGGATAGAGCGTTCGGCGCGCGGAGGTCGTCAAGGGCGGGCTCCTGGAACACTTCGGGGCGGGTGATTAGTCCGTCCGTGGTAGCCCGAGCCGGCGGTCTCGCCAATTGGCGTCCTCGACAATAGGCAAACGACGCCGCCTCCTTCATAAGGCCCGGTCGGATAAGGAGAGGGCGATGTCGGCCTGGGTGCTGGGAATCATCGGCGGTTCGGGCCTGTATGAGCTGGACGGGCTGGAAGGGCCGCGATGGGAAAAGATCGAAGGCCCCTTCGGCCCGCCCTCCGATCAGTTCCTCATGGGGAGCCTGGCTGGCGTGGATCTCGTCTTCCTGCCGCGCCATGGACGGGGCCATCCCCTGCCGCCGACGTCCGTGAATGCACGGGCCAATATCGACGCCCTCAAGCGCGCCGGCTGCACCGATATCCTGTCGCTCTCGGCCGTGGGCTCCCTGCGCGAGGCCTTGGCGCCGGGGGATTTCGTGATCGTGGATCAATTCATCGACCGCACCTTCGCCCGGGAAAAAAGCTTCTTTGGGCCGGGCCTGGCGGCTCACGTCTCCATGGCCGATCCGGTCTGCCCGCGGCTTTCGGCCATGGCCGCCGCCGCCGGCCGCGCGGCCGGGGCGCGGGTGGTGGAGGGCGGCTGTTATCTGGCCATGGAGGGCCCGCAGTTTTCCACCAAGGCCGAGAGCGCGCTCTATCGATCCTGGGCCTGCGATGTGATCGGCATGACCGGCATGCCGGAAGCCAAGCTCGCCCGGGAGGCCGAGCTGCCTTACGCCTCTGTGGCCATGGTCACCGACTATGACGGCTGGCATGAGGAGATCGCCCACGTCGAGGTGACCCAGATCCAGAAGGTGATGGCCGACAACGCCGACAAGGCGCGAAGCCTGGTGTCCGGCTTGGTGCGGTCCCTGCCGAAAACCCGGGCGCCCTCGCCCATCGACACCTGCCTCGACGGCGCCCTCATCACCGACCCCGCGCACCGCGATCCGGCAATCAAGGCCCGGCTGTCGGCCGTCGCAGGCCGCGTGCTCTAAAGGAATTCAAGACATGGATCTCGCCGCCGCCATCCGCACGATTCCGGACTATCCCAAGCCTGGGATCATGTTCCGCGACATCACCACCCTGCTGGGCGACGCCGCCGCCTTCCGCGCGGCGGTCGACGCTCTGGCGGCGCCCATGGCGGGCATGAAAATCGCCAAGGTGGCCGGCATCGAAGCGCGCGGCTTCATCCTCGGCGGGGCGGTGGCCGATCGCCTGGGCGCCGGGTTCGTGCCCCTGCGCAAGAAGGGCAAGCTGCCGCACAAGACCCGCGCCGTGGAATACGCCCTGGAATACGGCGCCGACGTCATCGAGATGCACCTGGACGCCATCCTCGCCGGCGAGCGGGTGTTGCTGATCGACGACCTGATCGCCACCGGCGGCACCGCCCTGGCGGCCATCGATCTGCTCGCCGGCGCGGAGGCTGACATTGTGGCGGCCGCCTTCGTCGTCGATCTGCCGGAACTGGGCGGCGCCGACCGCCTGCGCGCCGGCGGCGTCACCGTCTCGGCCCTGGTGAGTTTCGCCGGGCATTAGGCGGCGCTACGGTCTGGCCGACAAAGACCTAGGGAGAGCGCCGCGATGAGCTTCGATACGCCGCTGACGATCCAGGGACCCCTGCGGGCGCCGCGCCAGATGCTGGCCGAGCAGGAATATGGCGGCCATTCCTCGATCCACGACGACGCCATGGCCGAAAAGCTGGGCTTCCGCGCCGGACCCATCGAGGGGCCGACCCACTTCAGCCTGTTCCCGCCGCTGCTTCAGCAGATCTGGGGCCACGCCTGGTTCGAGCGCGGCTGCCTTTCGGCCCACTATCTCAACATGGTGGTGGAGGGCGAGGAGGTGCGCGCCTTCGCCGAGATCCCACCACCCGGCGCCACGACCACGCGGGTCTGGGCCGAGAAGGCGGATGGCACGCCGGTGCTGGAAGCCAGCGCCAGCCTCGGCCCCGGCGAAACCCTTCTTGATGCGCGCATGGCGGCCCTGCGTCCGCCCGAAAAGCTTCTGATCCTGGAAGACCTGAAAATCGGCATGAAAGGCGCGGCCGAAGAACGGGTGCGGATGGAGCCCGATCAGCACATGGGCGCGCTCTATCCCTTCAGCCTGAACCAGAAACTGGCGGTGATCACCGAAAATTCGCCCTGGTATTCCAGCGCCGCCTCGCCCTGGGGCCGGGCCATCATCCCCCTGGAGATGGTGAGCGTGCTGGCCGAATACTCCAGCCACCAGGCGCGCTTTCCGGTGAAGGGGCCGGCGGTGGGCCTGTTCGCCGATCAGGAAATCCGCATGATCGATGGGCCGCTATTCGTCGGCGAGGACTACATCCTGCGTCGCGAGATCGCCGCCCTGGCCGAAAGCAAACGCACCGAATCCTATTGGGTGCGCACCCGCATTTTCGACGCCTCCGGCGAGCGACAGGTGGCCGAGATGCTGCTCAATCACGCCACGCTGAAGGCGTCCTACGCGGGGTATGGCGAGGCGGCGAGCGCCTAGATATCGCCGCGTCCGCCGCCATTGCGGGCGAAGAGCTGGAGGGTGCGCAGGCGGGCGAGACGCGCGGCGTCGGGGACGTAATCGGCGCGGCGATCCGAGGCGAAGCCGTGGCCGGCGTCATAAAGGTGGATCGGAAGGTCGGGGTGAGCGGCGTCGATCGCCTCGATCACCGCCGGCGGGATCGTCGGGTCCGTCCGGCCGAAATGCAGAATGACCGGGCATAGCGGCGTCTCGGCGATCAGTTCGGGTATACGGCGGCCGTAGTAGCAGGAGGCGGCGGCGACGCCCTCCACGCGGCAGGCCGCCAGCCACGCCGCCGTCCCGCCCCAGCAATAGCCGACCACGAACACCGGCGGGGCTAGGGCGGCCACGGCGGCGGCGAGATCGGCGGCCACTTCATCCCAGGGCGTGGCTTCGGAAAGCGCCCGGCCCTCGGCGATGCTATCGGCGTCATACCCCGCCTCGAAGCCGGGCTTGCGGCGATCGTAGAAGGACGGGGCCAGGGCTTCGTAGCCCTCGGCGGCATAGCTGTCGGCCACCTCGCGGATGTGTTCGGTGACCCCGAATATCTCCTGGATCACCACCAGCCCGCCGCGCCGCGCATCCTGGGCCGGGGCGCGATAGGCGGCGAAATCGAAGCCGTCGAGCGGGCTGGTCAGGCGAAGCGTGTCGCCCACGGCCGCCTCAGGCTCCGAACAGTTCGAGGGTGCGTTCGCGGGCGAGATCGGCGCTTTCGGTATTGTGGCGGGCCGGATCCTCGTTGTTGAAGCCGTGACCGGCGTCTTCGTAGATGTGGACCGGGACATGCGGGTGGGCGCCTTGCACCGCCGCCTTGACCTCATCGGCCGGGATGCCGGCGTCGAGACGTCCAAGGTGAAGGATGACCGGGCACATCGGCTTAAGCTCGGCGTTGGCCTGCACCAGGCTGCCGTAATAGCTGGAGGCGCCCGAGAGGCCCTGGACCTTGCCCGCCGCCAGCCAGGCGAGGGAACCGCCATAGCAATAGCCGACGATGAAGACCTTGCCGCGCGGCGCCAGATAGTCGCGGCAGGCGGCGATGTCGGCCAGGGCCTGATCGAGCGGCGTCGCCCGGGCGTGGGTGATGCCGGCGACCATGCCGGCCTGATCGTGGCCGGCGAGGAAGCCGGGCTCCCGCCGGTCGTAAAGCGAAGGCGCGATGGCCTCGAAGCCGAGCGAGGCCCAGCGATCGACGTCGCGGCGAATATGTTCGTCGATGCCGAAGATCTCCTGCACCACGATCACTCCGCCCTTGCGCTCGCCGCTCGGCGCCGCGTGATAGGCGGCGAAGGCGAAGCCGTCCTCGGCCGTGCTCTTGATCGAGATCATCTCACCCATCGCGCGCTTCCCTTAAGCCTCACACATTGAATCGAAAGTGCAGGACGTCGCCGTCGCGCACCACATACTCCTTGCCTTCCGCGCGGAGCTTCCCGGCGTCGCGGGCGCCGGCCTCGCCATTCAGCCTGACATAGTCATCGTAGGCGATGGTCTCGGCGCGGATGAAGCCCTTTTCGAAGTCGGTGTGGATCACCCCGGCGGCCTGGGGCGCGGTCGATCCGACCGGAATGGTCCAGGCCCGGGCCTCCTTGGGCCCGGCGGTGAAATAGGTCTGCAGGCCCAGGAGCTTGTAGGCCTCGTGGATCAGGCGATCGAGGCCGGGTTCGGCGAGATCGAGGGTCTCCAGGAATTCCGCCCGCTCGGCGGGATCGAGCAGGGCGATCTCGCTCTCGATCTTGGCCGAGATCACCACGGTTTGGGCATGATCGCGGGCGGCGCGCTCGGCGACCTGAGCGGAAAGCGCATTGCCGTGGCCGGCCGATTCCTCATCGACGTTGCACACATAGAGCGCCGGCTTGCTGGTGAGGAGCTGGAGCATACGCCAGGCCTTGGCGTCATCCTCCGGCACCTTGGCGGCTCTGGCCGGTCGGCCGGCGTTGAGTTCGGCCAGGGCGAGATTGGCGAGGCGCAGCGTGGCGACGCTCTCCTTGTCGCCGCCCTTGGCGCGTTTTTCCAGATTGGCCACGCGCTTTTCCAGGCTCTCCAGATCGGCCAGCATCAACTCGGTGTCGATGATGTCGAGATCCGACAGGGGATCGACCCGGCCCTCCACATGGGTCACATCGCCATCCTCGAAGCAGCGGGCCACCAGGGCGATGGCGTCGCAGTCGCGGATATTGGCCAGGAACTGATTGCCCAGGCCCTCGCCCTTGGCCGCGCCGCGCACCAGGCCGGCGACATCGACGAAGGTGATGCGCGCCGGAATGATCTCCTTGGAGCCGGCGATCTTGGCCAGGGCGTCCAGCCTCGGCTCCGGCACGGCCACTTCGCCGACGTTCGGCTCGATGGTGCAGAACGGATAGTTGGCCGCCTGGGCCGCCGCCGTCTGGGTGACGGCGTTGAACAGGGTGGACTTGCCGACATTGGGCAGGCCGACGATCGCGACTTTCAGGGCCATGAGGTCTCAGGTTGTGGGGAGCGTGGAGCCGCGCGTCCTAGCACAGCCGGCGGCCGTGGCGAATGGGCTCAACGGCCGGCCAGGGCGTGGGCGGCCAGGTCGCGCCAGCCCCGCGCCTCCTTGCGGAACTGGGGATTGGCCTTGGCGATCCGGCGATCCATCTCGGCGACCGCTTCCTTCGCCTCGTCGCGGCGGCCGGCGCGGGCGAGAAAGGCGGCGTAGCGGCCTATGCCCTCAAGGCCCGGCAGCCGTTCGGCCGCCTGTTTGTAGGCCGCCTCGGCCTCGGTCATCCGACCTAGGCCTTCGTAGGCGCGCCCGAGCGCCAAGGCGACATGTGGAGCATGGCCTTCGCCCTCCCGCGAAAGCATTTCGAGCAGAGTCAAGGCCTCGGCATGGCGACCCAGTTCGATCAGGGCGACCGCGCGGCCGAGCAGCAGCGCCGGATCCTCCGCATGGACCCCTTGCGCGGCCTGGGCGTAGAGAAGTTCGGCCTCCTGATACCGACCCAGGCCCGAGGCAGCCTTGGCCAGACGCATCTGGTTGTGCACGGTCGGGGTATCGTCGCAGGCGGCCCTGGCCTCGCGATACTCGTGGGTCGGATCGAGGGTTTCGCGGGCGCTCTGACGCAGGCGCTGGGCCCCGACGCCCCCTGTCAGCGAGGGAATCACGATCGCCACGAGATAGACCAGTCCGCCCAGCCACGGGATCGCCAGTATGATCCACAGCCAATACATGGCCTGGTTGGTGCGCACGACGTGGACGCACAAGGCGATCGAGAAGAGCAGGGAGACGCCGAAAACCGGCAACATTCTGTAGGGCCTTTCGTCGCGCGGCCTATCTCACGGCCAAGTCGATGGGGTCAATCCGGCTCGCGGGCGGCGGCTTTCGGATCGAGTTTTTCCGCCGGGGCGAGACGCAGCACCTCGGCCTGATAGCGCTCGTCCTCGCCGGCGGCGAGCAGAGGCGCGGCCTCGGCGCAGGCGTCCATCAAGGCCCGCGCCCAGCCAAGCTCGACCTTATGAAAATCCGACAGGACATGGCCCATGACCCGATCCTTGTGGCCCGGGTGGCCGGTTCCCAGCCGGGCGCGGCGGAAATCGGGGCCGATGTGGGCGGTGATCGAGCGGATGCCGTTGTTGCCGGCCGCGCCGCCGCCGGTTTTCATGCGAAAGCGGCCGGGGGCCAGATCGATCTCGTCATAGAACGCCACCACATCGGCGGGCGTCAGCTTGAAGAACTTCAGCGCCGCGGCCACGGCCCGGCCGCTTTCGTTGTAGAAGGTCTGGGGCTTGAGGATCAGGGCGCGGACCGGGCCACCGGCCGAGGCGATCTCGCCTTCGCGGGTCAGGCTCGAAAAGCGCGCGCGCTCGGCGCCGAAGTTCCAGCGCGCCGCCATGGCGTCCACCGCCATGGCTCCGAAGTTGTGCCGGTTCTTGGCGTATTGCGGCCCGGGATTTCCCAGGCCCACGAGGATCAGCATGGCGGCCCTGTCCGCGGGATAGGGCTAAGCCGTCGGCCTAGCTCTCGACAGCTTCGCCTTCGACTTCCTCAGCCGCCGCTTCTTCGGAGGTCATGGCCGAGGAAGTGGCCACCGAGGCCACCGTGGCGTCGCGGTGATGGGCGGTAAGCTCCACGCCCTTGGGCAAGGCCAGGTCCGCCGCGCGCACGGAATCGCCAATCTCCATGCCGGTGAGGTCGATCACCAGTTCCTCGGGGATCGAGTCGGCCGGGGCCATCAACTCGAGCTCGTGCAGATTGACGTTGAGCGTCCCGCCGCGCTTGAGGCCGGGCGAGGCCTCATGGTTGCGGAAGTGCACGGGCACATTGATGCGGATGAGCTGGTGCTCGTCGACCCGGTAAAGGTCGAAATGCACCGGCGCGTCGGTGACGGGATGGAACTGCACGTCCTTGGCGATGACCGGCTGGACTTCGTCGCCGTATTTGAGGGTGACGAGGTGCCCAAGAAGCTTGCCGGTGGTCAGCGCCTTGCGGAACTCGCCGCTCTTGACCGCGATCGACACCGGGGCCTTGGAGCCGCCGTAGAGCACGCCTGGCACCAGGCCGGCGTTGCGGGTCTCGCGGGCGCCGCCGGTTCCGGCGCGCTCACGCACTTCGACGTTCAAAACGATATCGGCCATGGCTCGCCTCAAAAGAGGCGCCGCGCGGATCGGTCCCGCGCGGCGCGTTGTCCTCGGAAGGCCCAGCAAAGGGCCCGATCAAAATTAGGTGCGGCTCGATACACGAAGCCGCCGGCCGATGCAATCAGCCGCCGGCGTGACGGCTCTGCGTCTTGACGGCGAGGTTGGGCGTCGGACGGACTTCGGCCGGCACCGGCTCGCCCACATTCCTCACCAGGCAGGCGCCGGTGTCGGCCATGCCGTGCTGGCCGATGCAGAAGATGTCTTCATAGTTTGGCTTGGCCACCGCCAAACACTGATAGAGATTGAGCTTGGCGATATGCAGGCAGGTATGGGTGGTGTCATCGAACGCCATCACCGAGAGGCGATCGTAGGCGTCCTCGCCGGCCTGGCCCAAGGCGGCCATGGCCGCCAGTTGCACCGCCCGGGCCACGAGGGGGGTGTAGGGCGGCTGGGCGGGTCCCGCGTTGATCGGCAGGGGCGCGGCGCCGCTCTCGGCTTGCAGCAGGGCGCCGACGTGATCGTCGGCGGGGGGCAGGGGCATGGTGCCGGCCTCCTCCACCGCCGCCAGGCGGCCGGGACGGTTGGGGATGTCCTCCTTGGACCAGGCGTTCTTCTGCACATAATAGGCCGACAGCTTGACTTCGTTGCCGGCCAGATAGAGGCGAAGGCCCGGGGCGCCGAGCGCCTCCTTAGCCAGGCCCGCCGCGCCATCGGCGCCGGCGAACTGCAGGGCGTAAGCGGGATCGTTGGTCAGATATCCGGCCATCAGCTGGCGGTTGTCCGGCGAATTGCCCGCCGCGCGCACGGCATTGACGAAAGTAGCGTTCTGCAGCGCCGCTATGGCGGCATAGGCCACCGCGCCGCGAATGAGGGCCCTGGGCTCATAGGCCGTGGACATCTTGAGCGCCGCGGCCACCTCGCCGGCGCTGCTCATGGTGGTCGAGACGGTCTGGGCCCGCTCCAGAAAGGCCTGAAAGGCGGCGGCTTCGGCAATCAGGCGCTGAGGCAGGACAATCCCGTTTGGCGAGGCCGCGGCCGACGGAGGCGGCCCCAGGGTTTCGATCGGCGGCGCATCCTTGGCCAGGGCGGGGGCGGCCGCGATCGCGCCGGCGAGGAGCGCGGCGGCTAAAAGGGCGTGGGCGGGGCGAACCCGTTTCATGTCCAGTTTCTCCTCGAGGCTCGGTGCGCGAGCGGCGATTGCGCTCGCGAATCGGCAAGAATGTGGCCCGTCGCCCCGTTCTTAATCCTCGCCGAGGCTGATGGCGCGGGTCAATCGAACAGTTTTGAAACCGATTCTTCATTGGCGATGCGGCGGATGGCCTCGCCGAGCAGCCGCGCGCAACTCACCCGGCGGATCTTGCCGTCCGGCGCCGGAGGATGGACCCCGGCGATCGAGTCGGTGACCACCAATTCCTTGAGCACCGAGGCGTTGATCCGCTCGATAGCCTCGCCGCTGAGAACCCCGTGGGTGATATAGGCCGAGACCTCGGCCGCCCCGGCGTCGGCCAGGGACTTGGCGGCGCTGCACAGGGTCGTCCCCGAATCGACGATGTCGTCGAAGATGATCAGCCGACGGCCCGAGACATCGCCGATGATGTTGGCCACTTCCGACACGCCGGGCCCCTGCCGGCGCTTGTCGACGATGGCGAGGCCGGCGTTGAGCCGGCTGGCCAGGGCCAGGGCGCGCACCACCCCGCCGGCGTCCGGCGAGACGATCATCAGATCGGCGCTGTCGCGATAACTGGCCTTGATATCGGTGGCCATCAGCGGCGCGGCCTGGAGGTTGTCGGTCGGGATATCGAAGAAGCCCTGGATCTGACCGGAGTGGAGATCCATGGTCAGCACCCGGTCGGCGCCGGCCCGGGTGATGAGGTTGGCCACCAGCTTGGCGGAGATCGGCGTGCGTCCGCCGGTCTTCCGATCCTGCCGCGCATAGCCGAAATAGGGCGTCACCGCGGTGATCCGCTTGGCCGAGGCGCGCTTGAGCGCATCGATGCAGACCAGCAGCTCCATCAGATTGTCGTTGGCGGGATAGCTGGTGGACTGGAGAACGAAGACATCCTCGCCGCGCACATTCTCGTCGATGGTGACCCAGGCCTCGTTGTCCGGGAAGAGCTTCACCGTGGCCTTGGTCAACGGCACATCGAGGGATTGGCCAACGGCCTCGGCGAGGGGGCGGTTGGAATTGCCGGCCAGCAGCTTCATACGAGGTCCCCCCGCGGGCGTATTTCGCCGTGATCGGCACGTGCAGGCTTCTAGAGCAGGATGGTTTTAGACGGAACACTCTAAAGGCTGAATCCTGCCCTAGATTCAAAAGTGAAGAGCCTGATTCACCCTTCACATCTGTTCCGTGTGAAGGGACCAGGCTCTGACGGCGCGCGCCGCCGGGGCAAGACCGAAGCCGTGCGAACCCGGATGGTTTCGCCGATGGAGACGCCCGTGAACCCGCCCTTCCCGTCGCCCGACCTTGTCATCCGCCCCGCCGACAGCGCCGACGCGGCGGTGATCGCCGCGATCGACGCCCGCGCCGATCCCACGCTCGCCGGCAGCGAGCGCCGCGCGCGTGTGGCGAGGGAGCTCATCGCCATGGGGAAAAGCTGGATCGCCGAATGGGAGGGCGAGGCGGCGGGATATGTTCTGGCCAGCCAGCGGTTCTTTGATCGGCCGTTCGTCGAGCTACTGGTGGTCGATCCCGCCTTTCGCCGTCGTGGAATCGCCGAGGCCCTGTTGGCGCGCTGCGAGGCGGCCCACGACGACGACAGGATATTCACCTCCACCAACACCTCGAACGCCGCGATGCGCGCCCTCCTGGCCAAGGCCGGGTTCGAGCCCAGCGGCGAGATCCACAATCTCGATCCGGGCGATCCCGAGCTGGTGTTCGTCAGGTTTCGGGCTCGAGCATGATGGCCGAGAGCAGGCGGCCGTAGTCGCCCTCTCCGCGCTTCACGGCCCGGCGGTTGGAAAAGAACAGCGCCTCCCCGGCGCAGGTGTCGTGGCCGACCCATTCGCTTGCGCCCACCCCGGCGGCCTCCAGTCTTGAGAGGACGAAGCCGGGCAGGTCGAATTGCCGTTTGTCGGCGGAGACGCCGGCGCCAAAGAATCGGGAAGAGTTGGGCGCGACGCTCACGAACCGGTCAAGGAACTCCAGCCCCACCTCATAGGAGGGCTGGGCGATGCAGGGGCCGACGGCGGCCGCCATGGCCGAGGGCCGCCCGCCCATGGCGGTCATCGCCCTAACCGCCGCTTCGACGACGCCGGCCAGCGCGCCGCGCCACCCGGCGTGGACCGCCGCGACGATCCGCGCTCGCGGTTCGGCGATCAGCACCGGCGCGCAATCGGCCGCCAGGGCGCCGCAGACGAGGCCCGCGTGGCGGGTGATCACGCCGTCGGCTTCCGGCCGGTCGGGGCCGAACGGATGCTCGGCCACGACGACCCTGGTCGAATGGATCTGCCAGCAGATGTTGAGCGCCTCCGGCCGGGCGCCGAACACCGCCGCCGCGCGGCGCCGGTTCTCCGCCACCGCCGCCGCCTCGTCTCGCGATCCCGGTCCAAGGTTGAGGCTTTCGTAAATGCCGCCGGAGACGCCGCCCTGGCGGGTGAAGAAGGCATGGCGGACGCCTGGGAGGCTCGCCAGCAGCCCCGATTGTAGGATCGGCGGAGAGGTCATGGCGCTTCGAAACCCGGCGGATTCAGCCCCGCCGAATGAATGCAGATCGCCTTGAAAAGCTCACCCATGGCTTCCGGCGCGATGAGGCGGCAAAGCTGACGCGCGATCTTTGCGCTCGACTCGGGGTTGGCGCGGATAAGTGCGTCGGCTCGCGCCTCGATCCCCAGCGCGCGCAGGAAATTCCCCTGAGTGCGGATCGCGCTCGCCCCCGCACCCGCCGAACCGGCAGCCACGGCGAAGGCTGGAAAATCGACGTGGGCGGTCAGGTCGGCATGGCCCGGATTGTCGAAAACGCCCTCCTTGGCGTGGCCACGCAACGCCTGGAGGGTGTCGCCGTATTCCGGGCGGTCACGTCCATAGTCGATGAACAGCGCCGCCCCCGAGGCCCGGGCGATCAGGGCGCCGATCTGCCCGCCGAAGTTTGTCAGGGCGTCGGACCATTCGAAAACAGCCCATTCGTCATGGGCTTCAGGAAGCTCGAGACCCAGGGGCGTCGGCGAAGATGAGAACGTCAAAGCGCCCCACTTATCCAGCCCGATCATCCGCTCGCGCCATCCCCCGCCCTCCCACGCGGCTTGACGGATCGGCAGGCAATCGAGGAACTCGTTGGCGATCAGGATGACTGGCGCGTCGGCGGGTATCGCGTCGATTCGGCTGGCCCACCGGATCGCGTGATCGCCCAGCGTGGTCCTCTGGCGTTCCCGCAACGGCGCGCTCGTCTCCATCAGCCGAACTTCGGCGGCCGCCAGGAACCCCGAGACGGCGCGGCCGGCGCGCAGGACGTCGGACATCAAGATCCCATCGCCCGGGCCGAGTTCCACAAGCCGCACCTCGGCCGGCCGGCCCAGATCGGTCCAAACGCTCGCCGCCCACAGGCCGATCAGTTCGCCGAACATTTGCGAAACATGCGGCGCGGTGATGAAGTCGCCCGCCTCGCCGAGGGCCGGCCTCACAGCGTAGTAGCCGTCCTGGGGGTCGTGCAGGCAGGCGTCCATATAGTTGGCCACGCTGATCGGGCCTTCGCGCGCGATGCGCGCGATCAGACGATCACGCAGGCTCATGGGCGTCCGGCGCCGTCGCCAGCGGCCCCTTGAACGCCCGCCAGATCAGCCACAGGCCGACCAGGACCATGGGCGTCGAGAGCATCATGCCCATGGTCAGGCCCAGCGGCAGGTGCTGAAAGCCCTCGTCGGGCATGCGCACATTCTCCAGCGAGATTCTAAAGGCGCCGTAGCCGACCAGAAACAGCCCGACCACCGAGCCGCGCCGCCTCAGCCACCCTCCCATGTGGGTGGCCGCGCGCAGGATGAGGAACAGGACCAGCCCCTCGAGGGCCGCCTCATAGAGCTGGCTTGGATGACGCGGCAATGGACCGGCGACGCAGGTTCCATCGGCATAGGTGGCGATGTGCGGCGAGCAGAACACCATGGCCCAGGGCACATGGCTGACCCGGCCCCAGAGCTCGCCGTTGATGAAATTGGCCAGCCGCCCGAACATCAGCCCGATCGGGGCGCAGGCGGCGACGATATCGCCCAAGCCCAACAACGGAATCTTCTGGGTCCGGCCGAAGAGGAAGATCGCCAGGGCCACGCCGATGGCGCCGCCGTGGAAGCTCATGCCGCCGTGCCACACGCGGAACAGCTCCAGGGGATCGGCCGCCAGGCTTGCGCGCGCGCTGGCCAGCGGCAGCATGTAGAAGAGGATATAGCCGGTTCGGCCGCCGACGATCACGCCCAGGGTCAGCCAAAGCACCAGGTCGTCCAACTGTAGGGGGGTGGCCGTTGGCGCGGCCCCGCCCCAAAGCTTGGGTGTCTTCACCAGGCTCACCGCATAGCGCCAGCCCAGCAGGATGCCGACGATATAGGCCATGGCGTACCAGCGGATTGGGAAGGGGCCGAGCGTGAAGCTCCCGACGTGCAGCGCCGGTATCGTGAAGATATCGGGGCGGATGTTGGGGAACGAAAGAGCCATGGCCGCCTCTTAGTCCGATCCGCCGCCTAGGTGTAGCGCGTCGGCAGGTTCGCTTTTCGCCGGCGCCGCGCTATATGACCGTCATGCAGACGCAAAACCCCTTCCTGGACGAGATGGCCAAGCTCACCCAGGCGGCCATGGGCCTCGCCCAGGCGGCTGGCGAGGAAGCCAAGAGCGCCTTTCGCGCCCAGTCCGACAAATGGGCCGCCGATCTTGATCTGGTCCGCCGCGACGAGCACGAGGCCCTCAAGGCCGAGGTGGCCGCGCTTCGGGCCGAGATCGCCGCCTTGAAAAGCGGCAAGCCCGATTGAGCCTTCGCGCGAGACGAGGGCCGCGAAGCAGACTAAGGCTTCGGGGCGCTAAGCAGCATTCGATTCATCCGACCGGGCGGCGCATCGCCGCCCACGAGCCTTAGAGGATAAGAAAAGGCCCATGGACACGCCCAGACCGGAAGAAGACGACACCCTGATCGCGCTCGACCCCCTCGATGTGGTCGAGCATGTGCTCGCGGCCGAGAATCTCGCCTTCGACCGCACCGAGGATGGCGACCTCGCCTTCGTCCTGACCGGCGACTGGAAGGACTATGAGCTGTGGTTCGCCTGGCGCCCGGAGGCCGACTGCCTGCAGCTTTGCCTCTCCATCGACATGAAGGCCGGCGCGACGACGCGTGCCGCCGCTCAGGAACTGGTCAATCTCGTCAATCAGCGGGTTTGGCTGGGCCACTTCGAGGTCTGGGTCGACGAAGGCGAGATCGTCTTCCGCCACGCCATGGCCCTCCCCGACGGCGACCGGCCGAGCATGGCCCAGACCGCCTCGATGATCGACGCGGCCATGGAATCGGCCGACCGCTTCTATCCGGCGTTCGATTTCCTGATCGCCGGCGGCAAGACTCCGACCGAGGCCATGGCCGCCTGCATGTTCGAGACCGTCGGCCACGCCTGACGCTCAAGGTTCGAGGTTCGCCATGACGGCGTCTCTCCTGCCCATTCTGGTGGCCGGGGCCGGCAATATGGGCGGCGCCATCGTCGCCGGCTGGCGCCTCACGGGCGCGGTCGATGCGGCCGATCTTATCGTGCGCGATCCGCATCCGGGCCTCGACGCCCTGCTCGCCGTCGAGGCGGGCGCCAGGCTCAATCCGCCGGATGGCGCGCTCATGGCCGCGCGATCGGTGCTGCTGGCCGTCAAGCCTGCGATCTGGCGCGCCGCGGCGGCCGAGATCGCACCGCTGCTCGATCCCTCCGCCGTGATCATCTCCGTTGTGGCCGGCGTGGCGGAGCGGGACCTGGCCGAGGCGTTCGGGGGCCGGCCGATCGTGCGGGTGATGCCCACCACGGCGGTCGCCGTTGGCCAGGGCGCGGCGGCGATTCACGCCGACGATGCGACGCTCAAGCGCGGGGTCGGCCGGCTGTTCGAACCGCTGGGCGCGGTGGTGGAGCTGGCCCAGGAGACGCAGATGCATGTGGCCACGGCCGCCTCCGGCTCGGGGCCGGCCTATCTCTACGCCTTCATCGAGGCTTTGGAGGCGGCGGCGGCCGACGCCGGTCTTGGCCCCGAAGCCGCCGCTCGGATGGTCCGCGCCAGCCTGACCGGCGCCGCGGCCCTGCTGCGCCAGAGCGGCGAGGATCCGGCCGAGCTTCGCCGCCGGGTCACCTCGCCAGGCGGCACCACCGAGGCGGCGCTTAAGATCCTGACCGCGCCGGATGGCCTGGGGCCCCTGCTGCGCCGGGCGGTCGAAGCCGCCGTCAAACGGTCAGGGGAACTCGGCGGATGAACGGCCAGGACGAAATCCTGAGCCGGGCCGGCGAGGCGCTCCTGGCGCTGGCCGCCGAGCGGCCGTGGCGCGAGGTCACCCTGCGCGAAATCGCCGAAAAGGCGGGGGCGCCGCTCGCCGATGTCTACGAACGGGCCAACGGCAAGGCCGCCGTGCTCGATCATCTCGCCGCCGGCTTCGATCGCGCGGCCCTGGCCACCGCCGCCATCCCCTCCGAGGATATCCACGACCGGCTGTTCGACGCCGCCATGGCCAGGATCGAGGCGATGGAGCCACACCGGGCCGCCCTTACCGCCATCGCCGCCGGCGGCGGCCTCGTCACCTTGGCCACCCATCTGCCGCGCACCGCCCGCGCCATCCTCGAAGCCGCCGGGGTCGAGGCCACGCCGCCGCGCCTGGCGGCCATGACCGCCGTCTGGGGCCGGATCGCCCAGGTCTGGCGCGACGACACCGGCGCCCTCAACCGCACCATGGCCGAGATCGACAAGCGCCTGAAACAGATGCGCGAACGCCTCACCCGGATCGGCGCCGGCTTCTAGGCCGGCAGGGTCACCAAGGCTCTCAGCCCACCCAGCGCCGACTGATCGAGGGTCACATCGCCGCCGTGGCCGCGGATGATGTCGCGAGCGATGGCGAGGCCGAGGCCCACGCCCTTGACGTTCTGGTTTCGCGCTTCGTCAAGCCGCCCGAAGGGGGCGAAGGCGTCCTCGTGACGATCGTGCGGGATGCCCGGCCCATCATCGTCGATGGCGATCTCGACCCCGCCCGCCTGGCCGGCCCGGCCGCTCACCTCCACGTGCTCGGCGTGGCCCGAGGCGTTCATGATCAGATTGGAGAGCGCGCGCTTGAGGGCGTTGGGCCGCACGTGGGCGGTGAGATCCGGCTCGGCGGTGACCACCACCGAAGCCCCGGCCCTGGCCGCTCCCTCGCTCACCTCGCTCAGCAGCCGGCGCACATCGACCGGCTCGATGCTCTCCGAGCCCTCGCCCCGGGCGAAGGCCAGATATTCGTCGATCATATGCTCCATTTCGGCCAGATCACCCTTCATCGCCTCGATACGGCCGCCAGGCTCCGAAAGGGCCAACTCCAGTTTCAAGCGCGTCAGCGGGGTGCGCAGATCGTGACTGACCGCCGCCAACAGGGTGGTGCGCTGATCCACGTGGCGCTGGATGCGCGCCTTCATGGCCAGGAACGCCCGCGCCGCCTGACGGACCTCCCGCGCGCCGTGCGGGCGGAAGGGAATATCCACGCCCCGGCCAAATCCCTCCGCCGCCTCGGCCAGGCGTTCGATCGCCCGCACCTGGTTGCGAATGAAGAGGATGGCCACGGTGGTCAGCACCAGGGTCGCCACCGTCAGCCACAGGATGAAGATATGACCTCTCGTGGCGAATACCCGATCCTTCGGCGCGATCACGCGGATCACGCCCTGGGGCACTTTCACCCGAATGTCGACATAGGCGGGATAGCGGTTGGTGTCGAACCAGAAGGGGCTGTCGACCCGGGTGGTGAGCGCCTTCTTCAGGGATCGATCGACGGCCACGAACAGGGAGGGCCGCCGGCCCCTCGGCAGTTCGGCGCCTTCCTGCAGGGAGACCGAAAGGCCGAGCGTCTGCTGGGCGCGGTCGGCGATCCGGGCGAGGGCCGCCTCGCTCGGCGCATCCTCATAACTGCGCACGATCCAGGCGATGTCGCCGGCGACGCCGTCGGTGAGGTGGCTGTTCACCGTCTGCCAATGGGCGTCGAAGAACACATAGGTGACGGCGATCTGCATCAGCGCCACCGGCAGGATGATGATCAGCAGGCTGCGGCCGAAGAGCGAGGTGGGCAGCCGCCGCTTCACCAGCCGCCAGGGCAGGGCGTACCAGGGCCTGGCCGGGCGCATCAGTCGGGCGTGAGCATGTAGCCGACGCCGCGCACGGTGCGCAGATAGCGCGGATTGGCCGGGTCGGCCTCGATCTTGCGCCGCAGTCGGGTCACCTGGATATCCACCGCCCGGCCGCTGGCGTCCAGCGCCCCGCCGGCCAGTTCCAGCCGATCGACCGCCCCGTTGGCCGCCAGAGCCAGACGCCGCAGCAACCGCGCCTCGGCCTCGGTGAGCCGGATCGGCGCGCCATCGGCGCTGAGTTCGCCGCGCGCCACATCGAACCGGCATTGGCCAAGGCGGATCGGTCCGTTTTCCGTGGCCGGGGCCGGGGCGCGGCGCAGGATCGCCTCTATGCGCAGGGCCAGCTCCTTGGGCTCGAATGGCTTGGCCAGATAGTCGTCGGCGCCGAGCGCCAGGCCTTCGATCCGGTCGTCCGGCAGGCCTCGGGCGGTCAGGATCAGCACCGGCGTCGCGCCCAGCGGCCCGGCCCGGCCGCGCAGCCAACGGGTGAGCGAAAAGCCGTCCTCCCCTGGCATCATCACGTCCACCACCAGGAGATCGAAATCCAGTGTCTCCACCAGCCGCCGGGCCGTGGCCGCGCCGGCCGCGGTGGTCACCCGAAAACCGGCCCGGGTGAGATATTGCTTGAGGAGGTCGCGGATGCGGTCGTCGTCATCCACCACCAGAAGGTGCCGCCGCGCCGGATCGGTCATCGTCGCCATGAGCCCCCGTTTAAGCCCAGCCGGGCCAAGCTCAAAGCGGCGGCGCGCCCGGGCGGGTCACGGGGCCGGCGCGGCAAATTATTTGACGCCGCCCCGCCCGCCATCGTCTAACGCCTCCCTCAAGGAGGAGAGTTATCGATGTCCCTGGTTCCCTACGATGATCGCGACGGCTGGATCTGGCTCGACGGCGCCTTCGTTCCGTGGCGGGAAGCCAAGCTGCACGTGCTCACCCACGGCCTCCACTACGCCTCGGCGGTGTTCGAGGGCGAGCGCATGTATGGCGGCGAGATATTCAAGCTTTCCGAACATACCGAGCGGCTGTTCCGCTCCGCCCAGATCCTCGATTTCGACATCCCCTATTCCCCGGCCCAGATCGATGAGGCGTGCATCGGCGCCTGCGCCAAGAACGGCCTGACCGATTGCTACATCCGGCCCATCGCCTGGCGTGGATCGGAGACCATCGGCGTCGCCGCCCAGGCGACCACCATCCATGTGGCCATCGCCGTTTGGGAATGGGCGAGCTATTTCAAGCCCGAGGAAAAGACCAAGGGCATCGCCCTGACCTGGGCCAAATACAAGCGCCCCTCGCCCGAGACCGCGCCCACGGCCTCCAAGGCCGCCGGTCTCTACATGATCTGCACCATCTCCAAGCACGCGGCCGAGCGCGACGGATACGCCGACGCCTTGATGCTCGACTGGCGCGGCTATGTGGCGGAGGCCACCGGGGCCAATGTGTTCTTCATCAAGGATGGCGTGCTCCATACGCCGATCCCCGATTGCTTCCTCGACGGGATCACCCGCCGGGAGGTGATGAAGCTGGCCAGAAGCAAGGGTTTCGAGGTGATCGAACGGCACATCCTGCCGGAAGAACTCGCCGGCTTCAGCGAATGCTTCATCGTCGGCACGGCGGCCGAGGTGACGCCAGTCGGCCAAGTCGGCGAATATACCTTCACGCCGGGCAACATCTCGCTGTCGCTGATGGACGATTTCGCCAGGCTGGTGCGGCGGGAATTGCAGCCGGCTTAGACCGTCCAGCTCAGCGGCGTCGGATAGGGCTCGGAGCGCATCAGGCGGCTGATGCCCAGGGCGCAGCGGACCACGAACCAGATCATCGCCGCGATCAACAGCGGGACGCCGATGACGATGAAGCACAGCGGAATGGCGATGACGAAATAGAGCAGGGCCATCCAGAAGGTGCGGATCTGGAACGTGTAGTGGCTTTTGAGCCATTCCGGCGCCGTGTCGCGGCTGACATAGGCCAGCACGACGCCGACGATGCTCGTCACGCCGCTGATAAACGAGGCCAGATACAGGATGTAGATGATCAGCGGCATCTGCCGCTCGTCCGAGAACGGGTTCGACTGAGGGCCCGGAGCCGGCGCCGGCGGCGCGGGCGGCGGTGGCGGCGTCTCGATGGTCTCGGTCATGCGTAGGGTCCCCATGAATCGGCTAAAACACTACCCTCGAACGGCGATGATCTCCACCCCCGCGACGCCCCGTTGCGGGGCTAGCGCCTGGGGTTTCTCCACTCTGACCCGTGCGCGTGAAACGCGGGCGTCGCCAAGACAGGCGTCGGCCAGGCGCCGGGCGTAGGTCTCCACCAGGCCGATGTGGCCGGCGGCGGCGATGGCCAGGGCGTGACCGACGATGAGGTTGTAGTCCACGGTGTCGGCCAGGGCCCGGCCGCCGCGCGTCTCCACATCCAGCTCGACCTCGACGATCAGCGGCTGGCGCCGGCCCAGTTCATGATCGTGGACGCCGATCGCCGCCTCGATGGCGAGGTCGCGCACGAACACCTTGGTGGCGACGCGGCTCATATGATCGCGTCCGGCGTGCGCCAGGCCAGGTGCTGGCCGCCGTCCACGGCGATCATCTGGCCGGTCACCGAGGGCGCGTCGATCAGATAGCGCAGGGCATGGCCGATCTCGGCCGGCGCCGGGCCATGGCCCAGGGGGACCGCCGCCGCCTCGGCTGCAAAATCGTCCGTCGTCTGATGAATTGACTGGATCGTCGGTCCGGGACCGATGGCGTTGACCCGGATCCGGGGCGCAAGGGCCTGGGCCAGGGTCTGGGTCGCGGCCCAAAGGGCGGCCTTGGCCATGGTGTAGCTAAAGAAGCGCGGATTGAGCCGCCATACCCGCTGGTCGGTGATGTTGACGATCAGCCCCTCACGATCCGCCGGCAAGGCGGCGGCGAAGGCCTGGGCGAGCAGCAGGGGGGCTAGAGCGTTGACGGCCATCACCGCGTTCCAGGCTTCGGGCGTCAGGGTTTCGATGACGTCGTCCGCGAACAGCGAGGCGCTGTTGACCAGCAGGGTGATCGGACGCTCGGCGGTTTCGATCAGGGCCCGGCACGCGCCGGGGTCGGTCAGTTCAGCGGCGCTCGCCCGGGCGCGACGGCCCATGGCCTCGATGGCGGCCACCGTCTCGTCGGCGCCGAGCTTCGAGGTCCGGTGATGGACGATGACATCGTAGCCCGCCTCGCCGGCGGCCAGGGCCAGGGCCCGTCCGATGCGGCCGCCGGCGCCGGTGACAAGGGCCCAGCCGCGTTCGGCCATGGGCCTAGCCCTTCAACGCTCTCCTCCCCCTCTGGGGGAGGGGGACCCCGAAGGGGTGGAGGGGGCTCCAGCGGAGCCGGAAAGTTGGCGTCAAGCTGGAGCCCCCTTCCCCGGCTTCGCCGGCACTTCCCCCGGTGGGGGAAGAGAAAGAAGGCTTCATCCCGCCAACCTAATCCAGGCGGCCGAACTCGATGAAGTTCAACGCCCCAAAGGCGATGAGGAAAATCAGGATGACCCCGATGGCAATCATGGCGCGGCTCCGTATCGAAGTGTGCGCTTTAGCCGGGGCGCCGCGGCCTCGCAAGCGCCACGGCCCGGATAGTCCAGGATTCGCCTCAAGACCCCTTCCCTGACTTAACCGCGATCACTAATATGCGCCCCGACGAGACCCGGCGGTAAAACCGGAGTCCGCTAGGTCAGACGCCCAAGGGAGATTGAAGATGCGCGAATACATGAAATTCTACATCGATGGCCAATGGGTCGACCCGGTCACGCCCAAGAGCCTCGATGTCATCAATCCGGCCACCGAGGAGGTCGCCGGCCACATCTCCGCCGGCTCCGCGGCCGATGTCGACAAGGCCGTGAAGGCCGCCCAGAAAGCCTTCGAAACCTATTCCAAGACCACCCGCGAAGAGCGCATCGACCTGCTTGAGCGCATCCAGGCCGAATATCAGAAGCGCTTCGGCGACGTCGCCCACGCCATCACCGAGGAAATGGGCGCCCCGGCCAGCCTCGCCCAGCGGGCCCAGGCGCCGATCGGCATCGGCCACATCGCCACCGGCATCGCCGTCCTGAAGAACTTCCAGTTCGAGGAAGACCGCGGCCCGACGCGCATCGTCAAGGAACCCATCGGCGTCTGCGGCATGATCACGCCGTGGAACTGGCCGATCAACCAGATCGCCTGCAAGGTGGTTCCGGCGCTGGCCACCGGCTGCACCATGGTGCTCAAGCCCTCCGAAGAAGCGCCGTTCTCGGCCATCATCTGGGCCGAGATCATGCACGCCGCCGGCGTTCCGGCCGGGGTGTTCAACCTCGTCAACGGCACCGGCGCCGAAGTGGGCGCCGCCATCTCCAGCCATCCGGGGATCGACATGGTCTCCTTCACCGGCTCGACCCGCGCCGGCATCGAAGTGGCCAAGGCCGCCGCCCCGACCGTGAAACGGGTGGCGCAGGAACTGGGCGGCAAGAGCCCGAACATCATCCTGGAAGACGCCGATTTCCCCACCGCCGTCAGCGGCGGCGTCAAGCATGTGATGCAGAACTCGGGCCAGTCGTGCAATGCGCCGACCCGCATGTTCGTGCCGGCCAAGAAGATGGACGAGGCCATCGTCATCGCCAAGGAAGCCGCCGAGAGCACCACGGTCGGCGATCCCAACGGCAACGCCCAGATCGGCCCGGTGGTCAACAAGACCCAATGGGAGAAGATTCAGCGCCTGATCAAGGCCGGCATCGACGAAGGAGCGACCCTGGTCACCGGTGGTGTCGGTCGTCCCGAAGGTCTGGACAAGGGCTTTTATGTGAAACCGACCGTCTTCGCCAATGTCACCAACGACATGACCGTGGCCAAGGAAGAGATCTTCGGTCCGGTGGTCTCGATTCTCGGCTACGAAACGGTCGATGAGGCGGTGAAGGTCGGCAACGACACCGAATATGGTCTCGCCGCCTATATCTCCGGGACCGACATGGCCCGGGTGCGTGAGGTCGCCTCGCGGCTGCGCGCCGGTCAGGTGTCGATAAACGGCGGCGGCGGCGACATGATGGCCCCGTTCGGCGGCTACAAGATGAGCGGCAATGGCCGTGAGTGGGGCGATTTCGGCTTCACCGAATACCTCGAAGTCAAGGCCGTTCTGGGCTACACGCCCAAGCAGGCGGCGGAATAACCAAAGGCGAAGCCCACCCTCCCTTCGCGGGGAGGGTGGATTGCTTTTTAGACCGACTCTTCGGTGCGAACGGAGGGTTGTAAGATGGGGCGCGCATGACACTCGATCCGCATTTCAAAGCCATGCTCGATGCGGAGGCGGCCGCGGCGCCGCCCGACATGCCGCCGGTGCACGAACTACCGGTGGAGATGGTCAGGGCCGGCTATCGAGCCCAGCGCATTTCCCAGAACGTCAACACCTCGCCCAAGGAGGTCGCCGCGCGCGACCTTAAGGTGGCTGGCGCCGAGGGGCCGATCCCGGCGCGGCTCTACACGCCGCCGGGCTATCTGCCGCCCGGGCCGTGCCTAGTCTATTTCCACGGCGGCGGCTTTGTCATCGGCGATCTGGAGACCCATGACGCCCATTGCCGGCGCCTGGCGCTGCACTCGGGCGCCCAGATCCTGGCGGTGGACTATCGCCTCGCCCCGGAAAACCCCTTCCCGGCCAGCCACGACGACGCCCTGGCCGCCACCCAGTGGGTGTTCGACCACGCCGCCGAGATCGGCGTCGACCCAGACCGGATCGGCGTCGGCGGCGATTCCGCCGGCGGCAACCTCGCCGCCGCGGTCTGCATCGACCTGCGCGACGACGAGACCCGCTGCCTGAAGTTCCAGTGCCTGCTCTATCCGGCCCTATGGCCGGCCGAGGAGACGGTCTCACGCCAGGAGCGCGACGGCCCGGTGCTGACCAAGGCCGCCATGGCCTGGTTCGAAGCCTCCCTCGCCGCCGCCGACCATCCAGAGGGCGTGCGCGCCGCCCCGGCCCAGGCCGAGCATCATCGCGATCTGCCAAAGGCCCTGGTGGTGACCGCCGGCTACGATCCGCTGGAGCATGAGGGCCGAGACTACGCCCACGCCCTGATGGACGCCGGCGTGCCGGCCAACCACCTGCACTATTCCGCCCTGGTCCACGACTTCTTCATCATGGGCGATGTCTCCCCCGCCGTGGTTCTGGCCGCCAAGGAGGCGGCCGAGGCGATCAAGGCCGCGCTCTAGAAGGCCTTAGTCCGCCGCCTCCCCGCCCATCGCGCGGCGGCGGGCGCCGGCCCAGGCGAGCACGGCGCTGGCGGCCAGGGCCGAGACCAGCGAGCCGGTGATCACGGCCATGCGCACCTGCGAATGCAGCAGCGGTTCGCGGCCGTTGAAGGCCAGCGCGCCCAGGTAGAGGCTCATGGTGAAGCCGATGCCGCACAGCATGGCCACGCCCAGCATCTCCAGCCAGCTCGCTCCGGCCGGCCGACGGCACAGACGGGTGACGACGCCCAGAAAGGAAAATCCCAGCACGCCCAGCGGTTTGCCGACGATGAGGCCAGCAGCGACCCCCAACGGCAGGGGCGAGAACAGGGTGGCCGGGCTCATGCCGGCGAGCGAAAACCCCGCCGCCGTGAAGGTGAAGAGCGGCAGGATGACGAAGGCGACCCAGCCGTGCAGGTTCGACATCATCGCCGTCACCAGGCTTTCCTGACCCGGCCGCCGGGCCGAGATCGGCACGGCCAGGGCGCAGGCCACGCCCGCCACCGAAGTGTCGACGCCGCTATCCAGGGTGAACGCCCAGACCGCGACGAAACCCATCGCATAGAGCAGGACCGGCGCGCGCTTCCAGCGAGAGATCACGGCCAGCGCCGCCAGGCTGAGACCCGCGCCCGCGATGGCCATGGCATGGATCTTCACGGTGTAGAGCACGCCGATAAGGCCCACCGCGCCCAGGTCGTCGGCGATCGCCAGGGTGAGCAAGAAAAGCCGCAACGACGGCGGCAGCCGGGTGGCGACAATCGAAAGGGCCGCCATGGCGAAGGCGATATCGGTGGCCGTCGCGAGCGGCCAGCCCTGCGGTTCGCCGCCCGGCCCCATGTTGACGGCCAGATAGATCAGCGCCGGCGTGATCATGCCGCCGGCGGCGGCGATCAGCGGCAGCGCCAGGCGCCGGGGGCTGGAAAGCTCGCCGCGCAGGACCTCGAATTTGATCTCCAGGCCGACGATCAGGAAGAAGACCGCCATCAGGCCTTCCTTCACCCAATCGGCGAGGGTGTGGACGTGCAGGAACGCGCCGGCCTGGATGGTGACCTTCTGAGAGATGAAGGCGAAATAGCTGTCGGCCCAGGGGGAATTGGCCAGCGCCAGGGCCGCGGCGGCGGCGGCCACCGGCGCCAGGCCCGCGGCCGACTCGGTCTTGAGAAACTCGAGGGTGGGACGCATCGCCATGGGTTGGCGGTAGCAGACGCTCAGGCCGCCTTAAAGCAAAACCAGCCTTGCCGTGGCCCTCTTGCCGTCGAGCCCTGGCCGGTCCATCTGCCGCCCATGCCTGTCGATGACGCCTATCGCCCCGATCCGCGCTTTGAGGCGCTCGGCCCCGAATTCGCCGATCCGGTGGCGCCGGCGGACTTCCCCAAGACAACCTTGCGATTTCGCAATGACCGCGCGGCGGCGACCGTGGGGCTGGCCGGCCTCACCGACGGGGAATGGCTGGCGCACTTCGGACGTTTCAAGCCGCTGCCCGGCAACCAGGCGACGGCCCTGGCCATGCGTTATCACGGCCACCAGTTCCGCGTTTACAACCCCGACCTCGGCGATGGCAGAGGCTTCCTGTTTGCCCAGCTTCGCGAGGCGGGGACCGACCGGCTGCTGGACCTGGGCACCAAGGGCTCGGGGCCCACGCCCTGGTCGCGCGACGGCGATGGCCGCCTGACCCTCAAGGGCGGCGTGCGCGAGGTGCTGGCCACGGCCATGCTGGAGGCCCTGGGCGTCCCCACCTCCCGTTCTTTCTCCCTCATCGAAACCGGCGAAGCCCTCCAGCGCGGCGATGAGCCCAGCCCCACGCGCTCGGCGGTGCTCACGCGGCTTTCCCACAGCCACATCCGCTTTGGCACGTTCCAGCGCCACGCCGCCCTGGAGCGCGCCGACCTGGTCGCCATCCTGCTCGATCATGTGATCGAGACCTATTATCCGCGGCTGCGCGAGGCGCCCAATAAGGCCGCCGCCCTGCTCGCCGCCGTCGGCGCCCGCGCCGCCCATCTCGTCGCCCGCTGGATGGCGGCGGGCTTCGTTCACGGCGTGCTCAACACCGACAATATGAACATCAACGGCGAGAGCTTCGATTACGGGCCCTATCGCTTCCTGCCCAGGAACGATCCCAATTTCGTCGCCGCCTATTTCGATCATTCCGGCCTCTACAGCTTCGGCCGCCAGCCCGAGGCGGTGTTCTGGAATCTGCGGCAACTCGCCGGCGCCCTCACCGCCGTGAGCGAGACCGAACCCCTGGTGGAGGCGCTCAACAGCTTCTCGGACGTTTATCGCGCCGAACTGGCGGCGGCGATGGTCCGGCGCCTGGGCGTCAAGCCGGCCGCGCCCGACGCCGATGTCGCCCTCGCCGGCGCCGCCTTCCGCGCCCTGGCCGAAGGCGGCGAGGCCCTGCGCTGGGAGCCGTTCTTCTTCGACTGGTTTGGCGGCAAGGACGAGCGCGCGCTCGCCGGCCCGCGCGCGGCGCATTACGGCGGCGAAGCCTTCATGGCTTTCCGCGCCCTGCTGGCCGAGCGCGAAACCGATCGTCCGGAACGCCTGGCCTCACCCTATTTCGCGGCCGAGGCGCCGGAGGAACTCCTCTACGAAGAGATCGAGGCCATCTGGGCCTCGATCGCGGAGCGCGATGATTGGGCGCCGTTCGAACGCAAGCTGGCGGCGATCGAAGCGGCGCGCGTGGCGTGGGGTTATTCTCTTCTCTAGTCGTTGGACCGCCTTACCCCACCCCCACGACCTCCACTTCATTCCCAGCCACCGTCACAATATCGCCCACCTGCTTGCCCAGCAGCGCCCGCGCCAGGGGTGAGAGATAGGAGACGGCGCCCGCCGCTGGGTCGGCCTCGTCTTCGCCGACGATGGCGAAGGTCTGACGCCGGCCGTCTTCCCGCTCGAAGGTCACCGTGTCGCCAAAGCGGATCACCCCATCGGCCGGCCCCGGCGCCACCAGCTGGGCGCTGGCGCGGCGGGCGGCGTAGTAGCGCAGGTCCCGCGTCGCCCTGGCCATGGGCGTGCGGTCGGCGCTCGCCTCGCCGTTGGCCTGGGCCGCGCCATAGGCGCCGCGCGCGGCCGCCAGCGCTTCGTCCAGAGCCGCCAGCCCCGCCGGTGTCACGAGATTGGGATGGGGTGAGATCGGCCGATCCGGCAGATCGGCGGCGGCGGATTCGATATCCTCTTCCCGGGTGAAGGCGACGCTCATGGCGCTCTAACGCTTGCGAAAGCGTTCGGCTTCACCGGCCAGCGACCCGCCCCAATTGTCGGTCTCCTCGTCGGGCGGGGCCAGGAACGGAACGCTCCCGGCCACGCCGCGCACGGCCAGCCACAGCGGCCCGCTGAAATAGGCCAGCACCCGCAGCGGCCGGCGCCGATCGTCGGTGACATCCCAGCCGGCGTCCTCGAAGGCGAACACCTGGCTGGCGGCCGGCTTGTCTTCCACCCCGTCCCAATCGGCTGGACGCTCCACCGCATCGGCCTCGTCGGCGGTGAGGCCGAACAGTTCCTTCGAGCAGGCGTCCAGCGCCTCGTCCGCCGCCCGCGCCTCGCCGGGCCCCGGCAAGGGCTTCATCACCGCCGCGCGCTCCAGCTCGGCGATTCCCGGCAGATCGATGAGGCGACGGAGTTTGCCCATGGCGGGAGGCTAGCACCGAGGGTGGCGCTACGGCCAGCGGGATGGGCGAGCCCGCATTACCGCAAATTATCTTTTCCCTCGCATCATGACGCGGCAGAACGCGCGCGGCGGAGGCGTCCGCGCCGCGCCGCCTGAGGAGCCCTGTTCTTGATCGCCTTAGCCGTCAGCCTCGCGCTCGGGGTTTCCGATCCGCCGCCGATCCGGCGCGATCCGCAGATCACCTATGTCGATCGCTCCGGTGCGGTGATCGGCGTGCGCGGTGGGCGCTATGCGCCGCCGATCGATGTGGCGCGCCTGCCGCCTTACGTGCCGGCCGCCTTCATCGCCATCGAGGATCGCCGGTTCTATTCCCATGCCGGCTTCGATCCGATGGGGATGGCCAGGGCGCTGATGAGCGATCTGGGCGGCGGCTCGGTCCAGGGCGGCTCGACCATCACCCAGCAGCTGGCCCGCAATCTCTATCTCAACGCCGACCGCACCATGGAGCGCAAGGGCGAGGAGCTGGTGCTGGCCACCGAGCTGGAGCAGAAATACTCCAAGGCCCAGATCCTCGGCCTCTATCTCAGCCGCATCTATTTCGGCTCCGGGGCCTATGGCATCGAGGCCGCCTCGGAGCGCTATTTCAACAAGCCGGCGGCGCGCCTGACCCTGATGGAGGCGGCCATGCTGGCGGCCCTCCCCAAATCGCCCACCGAATATGATCCGGCCGAGCAGCCGCAGCGCTCGGCCGCCCGCGCCGCCCTGGTGCTGGACGCCATGGTCGACACCGGCGCCATCAGCCCGGCCGACCGGGCCCGGGCGCTCGCCCACCCGCCTCATGTGTGGAAGGACGCGCCAACCGCCTCGGCGCAATATTTCGTCGACTGGATGGATGCGGCGACCCACAAGACCGTGGGCGCCGTACGTCAGGACCTGATCGTCCAGACCACGTTGGACATGCCGGCCGAGACGGCCGCCGACGAGGCGGCGCACTCGGTGGTCGCCCGCTTCGCCGGGGCCCGGGTGGCCCAGGCGGCCCTGGTGGCCCTCGACGGCGCCGGCCGGGTGCGCGCCATGATCGGCGGCGTCGACTATGCCGCCAGCCCGTTCAACCGCGCCATCGACGCCCATCGCCAGGCCGGCTCGGCATGGAAGCCGTTCGTCTATCTCACCGCCCTGGAGGCCGGCCGCACGCCCGACACCATGGTGGTGGACGAGCCGGTGACCATCGACGGCTGGTCGCCGCGAAACTTCGAGCCGGAATATCTGGGTTCGATCACCCTGCAGACGGCCCTGGCCCATTCGATCAACACCGTCGCCGCGCGCCTGGCCGACGAAGTGGGCCGAGGCGCCATCGCCGCCAACGCCCGGAACCTTGGCATCCTCACCCCGATCAGCACCGATCCGGCCATGGCGCTGGGGACTTCGCTGGTGACGCCCCTGCAGATGGCCCAGGCCTATGACGCCTTCTCCAACGGCGGCGATCGCGTGGCCGCCTATGGCATAGAATCCATCCGCACCACCGGCGGGGCGGTGGTCTGGCAGCGCAAGCCGACGCCGACGCCCCAGGTGATCCCCAATCCGCCGCTGAGCGAGCTGAACGGCATGCTGCGCGAGGTGATCCGCTCGGGCACCGGCACGCGGGCGGCGGTGGCCGGCCACGATGTCGCCGGCAAGACCGGCACCACCTCGGATTTCAAGGACGCCTGGTTCTGCGGCTTCACCGGCGGCCTCACCACCGTGGTCTGGGTCGGGCGCGACGATGCGACGCCCATGCGCGGGATCACCGGCGGCAGCGCCCCGGCCGAGTTCTGGCGCGGCTTCATGACCTCGGCCCTGCGCCGCCTGCCCAATGGCCCGATCCCCTACGGACCGCCGGCCGCCGCCCCAGTGACGCAGACCGTGGCGGCCACCACGCCGCCGCCGGTCCTCAGCCCCGAGGAGGCGGACAGTCCGGCGGTGGCGCCTGGCGACTCACGAACTAGCGACCCACAAACACGGGCGCCCGCTTCTCCAGGAAGCTCTTCACCCCTTCCTGGTGATCCTCCGTATTGAACAGGCGATAGATCACTTCGATGGCGTAGGCGCCGATCTCGGCCGGGTCGCCATGCGTCGCGCGGCGCAGGGCCTGTTTCATGGCCGTGAGCGCCAGGGGCGGATTGGCGGCGATGCGGGCGGCGAGGGCTTGGGTCTTGGGTAGGAGATCCTCGTGGGCCGTGACCTCGCCGACCAGGCCGACGCGGGCCGCCTCCTGAGCGTCCACCGGATCGCCGGTGAAGAGCAGTTCGGCGGCCTTGGCCGGACCAACGATGGCCGGCAGGCGCCACAGGCCGCCGACATCGCAGATCAAGCCGCGCTTGATGAACAGCTCGGCGAACACCGCCCGCTCCGAGGCGATGCGGATATCGGCGTAGAGGGCCAACTCCATGCCCCAGCCCACCGCCGCGCCGTTGACCGCGGCGATCACCGGCTTGTCGCAATCGATCACCGCCATGGCCGCCGGCGTCGCCTCGAACTTCGCCCGCGCCGGCCGGGACGTATCGGCGGCCTCGCCGGTCATCATCTCCTTGACGTCCTCGCCCGAGCAGAAGGCCGGATCGGCGCCGGTGACGATCACGCAGCGCGCGGCCGGATCATGCCTGGCGTGAACGAAGGCGGCGGCTAGCTCGTCATAGGCCCGGCGGTTCAGCGCATTGCGTCGCTGTGGGCGGTTGAGGGTGATCCGGGCGATGTTCTCCGCCGCCTGATAGGTGACGCAGGTGAAATCGTCGGGATGGATTTGGCTCTCGGCCATGGCGTTTCCTGGGTGCTAGGGTTGTTGTGTTGTTACCCTGGAGTTTGAGACGGATATGACGCAAGGCCAAGGGATCGATCAGGCGCCCGCCCCGGATAAACCCTCCGTCGGCGAGGTTCGGGCCAACAACCGGTTCGACGCCGAGCGGCTGCGGGCGTGGCTGGCGCCGCGCCTGCCCGATCTCACGGGGCCGCTGGAGGTGCGGCAGTTCAACCGCGGCGCCTCCAATCCCACTTTCCTGCTCACCGCCGGCGACCGGCGGTTCGTGCTGCGCAAGAAGCCGCCGGGGCAGCTGCTGGCCAGCGCCCACCAGGTGGACCGCGAATTTCGGGTGATGAAGGCGCTGGGCGCCACCGGCTTCCCCGTGCCGGTGATGCGGGTGCTGTGCGAGGACGAAAGCGTCATCGGCCAGGCCTTCTATGTGATGGATTTCCTGGAAGGCCGCATCTTCCGGGACGCGCGATTGCCGGGCCTGCCGCCGGCCGAACGCGGCGCCATCTATGATGATCTGAACGCCACCCTGGCGCGGCTGCACGGGGTGGATTGGCAGGCCGCGGGCCTGGCCGACTACGGCAAGCCCGGCAACTATTTCGAGCGCCAGATCGGCCGCTGGACGCGCCAGTATCGCGGGGCCCAGACCGAGGACATCGCCGACATGGAGCGGCTGATCGAGGCCCTGCCGGCCCGCATCCCGGCCGACGATACGGTGACCATCGCCCACGGCGACTATCGGCCGGAGAACGTGATGTTTCACCTGACCGAGCCCAGGGTGATCGCCGTGCTCGACTGGGAGCTGTCGACCCTCGGCCACCCGCTGGCCGATCTCGCCTACAACTGCATCCTCTATCACTCCCATTCCGAGAGCTGGGGGACGCTGGTGGACGTGGACCTGAAGGCGGCGGGCATTCCCAGCGAGAGCGAATATGTCGCCGCCTATTGCCGGCGGACCGGTCGCACCGGCATCGAGGATTTCAACTTCTATCTCGCCTTCTCGATCTTCCGCCTGGCCTCGATCGGCCAGGGAGTCTTCAAGCGCAACCTGGACGGCATCGGCAACGCCGACGCGGCCCCGGACAACGCCGGGACCCATCAACTGGCGGCGACGGCGCGGGAGATATTGGAGCGGTAGGGGGCGAAAGGCCCTGCGCGCTAAGTCGCTTGATGCCCTCATCCGAAGACACATTATTGGAATTCACCTTCGAGGCGACGGTGATCTATTGGCGCGGGCCATCGCCATTCTTTTTCGCGCCCCTCCCCGCGCTAAAGGCCACCCGAATCCGCGAGATATTGCGGATCGTCACCTACGGCTGGGGCATGGTTCCGGTGGAAGCGAGGATCGGCGAAGCGAGCTTCACCACCTCGCTGTTCCCGAAGGATGAGACCTATCTCTTGCCGATAAAGGCGGCGGTGAGACGTCGGGCCGATATCACCGCGGGCGACGCGATCCGGATCCACCTGATCATCCGGCCGCCGGGGCGATAACTCAGACCTGGGACGCCAACGCCCTGGACTGAACGGCCGCATCGATGGCGGCCGGGGACCCGACGAGATCGTCGACAAGGGCGCGGTAGTGAATCATCGCCTGACGAAGCTCCTCGGTGGAGGCCTCGCCGCGCTCGTGGCGCACGGCGATGGCGTGGGCGGCGCGGTAGTTTTCCACCACGATCGGGTGATCGACCGAGAGGTCGGCCGCGCGCTGTTCGAAATCGCTCATCGGATAACCGCGGGCGGTCATCACCCCGCCGACCAACTCGTCGGCCTGGGCGACCGCGCCCACCGGCGCGTCGATGAATTGGGTCTGGATGCGGCTCCAATCGGCCAGGTAGCGATCCCGGTCGGCTGGCGCGAGCGGCTGGATCGAATAGGCGGCGACCCGCGCCTCGCGCTGGTGAAGCTCGGCCTCGGCCTTGCCCCGGGCGCCCACGGCCTCGATCGTGCGGGCGTATTCCGGACCGAACTGGGAGCGCAGCTTGCCGGTGCTGCGACGTTGGAAGACCACCACCGCCGCCAGGATGGCGATCACGACAGCGGCGGCAATGGCCAGCATAAGGATATCGTTGTTCGTCATCTCGAAACTCCCGCGCCGGCCGGTCAGGTACTTCTTGGAGGCCTCCGCCGCCGTCGAGCCCCGCCAAAAACCAAGCAGTTGCCGAACGCGCCGAGAGTCGTGTGGTTCCTTGGGCCGCGCCACGTGACGGCCCAAGCTTCACTGGGACCTTCGTCACATCGCCGCACTCTCCGGTCGCGACTCGTCCAGACCGTTAGCGGCCTCAAGGCCAAAAAGAGGTGCTGAAGGTCACCCCGGCCGGTGGCCGGCGCCAGGGCGAGCGCCGCCGTCGTCAGACCCGCGCCCGCTACTCTTGGCGCCTTGGCTGAAAAATCCTTCATGGCCTTTGACCGTCCCCGGAACATGGGGCCGCGGAACGCAGCCCCCGCGCCGATTGTTCCAACGTGTCGCCGAGCAAGGTGTTATTGCGATGGTTGATCGGAAAGGAGGATCAAGGCCATGGCTTTCACCGCGGATGTCCTGACCCAATTGCCGCGTGAGCCCCTGGCCGAGATCGAGCCCAAGGTGCGCGACGGCGATATATTGCTATGCGCCGCCCGTGACCCGTTCTCCAGGCTCATCGGCTGGAGCACCAAGAGCCCCTGGTCGCATGTGGCGATCGCCTATCGTTGGCCGTCGGTGAAACGGTTGCTGGTTTTCGAATGCGTGCAGCGCATCGGCGTTCACGCCGTGCCGATCGAGCGTTTCATCAGCCAGACAAGCGACGGGAGCCGGCCGTTTCCCGGCAGGATCATCCTGGCCCGGCACGCCGACACGCCGGGGCCGCGCGGGCTGAAGCCGCTGGTGGACGGCGCCATCGACGACATGGGCGATCCGTTCTCTCCGGAGGAGATCGCCAGGATCGCCGCGCGCATCGCCCTTGGCCGCCTTGAACGGAAGATGCCCAAGCCTCGAAAATCGCGACACGAATTCATCTGTTCCGAATACGTCTCCATGTGTTTTGGCAAGGTCGGCATCAAGATCAAATGGGATGGCCTGGGCTTCATCGCCCCCGCCGACTTCGCCGCCGACCCGAAGATTCGCGCCGTGGCGCAGTTCAAGACGCGCTGAGGGCTTTAGCGGCTCGGCGATGACGGCCCGTCGGAATTGTCCGTATACGGGGACGAGCGCCCGGCGTGATCAGGCGGCGCCCAGCCGATGTCCAACTGGGGAAACCGGGCGGGATTGATCTGGTAGTAGCCGTGCGCCGGTCGCAGAACCAGCCCATCCTGCACCAGACGGGTCATGGTCTCCGGCCACACCCCCTCCTTCATCAGATCCTTCATCCGGTGGGTCCGCCCATCCTTGAGGATCCTCAACGCCCGATCGGCCTGACCAGCGCGGTCCGGCGGATTCGCGTAAGCCATCACGCAACACCTTTGCAACGCCACTCTCGACGCGCGATCGCGCGCGCCGCGACACCAGAACTAAGAAGCGATTATCCCCGAGCCCCCGCCTTACTCTCGGCAAGGATCGGTCAGAAATCCATAAAAATTCGTTGCCGTGGACGTGGGCGCCGAGATTGCATCCGAATTGCGCGGTTAATTACTTCGCGCTGTCGCTAGCGCCAGAAGTGAAAGGCCTGCCATCCGTACTGCAGCGCATCGCGCCGCAGACCGAGCGCCGCGCTTAGATCGACCGCCGCGCGGATGAGCAGAGCGCCGCCGCCAGGAACGAAGAAGATCACCGCCAGTAGCGCCAGGGTCGCCAGGCCCTCCAACCGCCGGATCGCTGGCCCCAAACTCGCCGGCAGGAAAGGCCGGATGGCGTTGAAGCCGTCAAAGCCGGGGATCGGCAGCAGGTTCAGGATCAGCGCCGTGGCCTGGAGGAAGGCGAGCATGGTCAGGGCCGGAAAGAGGTCGCCGCTGGCGCCCAAAGCGGCCCAGAGGTCCAGAATCACCGCCAACACCAGCAGGATCGCCGCGGTGGCGAAGGGGCCGGCCAGCGCCGCCGCCGAGCGCCAGAGGCGGCTGCGCATGAGGTCGCCCCGCAGATAGACCGAGCCGCCGGGAAAGCCGATCCCGCCAAGCGCCAGCGCCAACAACGGAATGATCAGGGTGGTCTGCAGATTGCCGTAGCGGCGCGGGTCGAAATCCAGATAGCCCCTGGCCTTGACGCCGTGATCGCCGCCCAGCCACGCCACATAGGCGTGACTGAACTCATGGATCATCACGCTGAGCAACCAGCCCACCAGGACGAACGCGAAGGTGAAAATATGCGGCGCACTGCCGGCGACCATCAACCCGGCGCCGAGGGCCAGCCATATGACGACGATCCCGGCGCCCACCCAGTTCGAGGGGCGCGCCGGCGGCGCCGCGGCCACGGGGTCGACAGAAGCAGGGGGATCGGGCGCGGCGGTTTCGGTCACGACGGCCTTTCGAAACAGCGACGCTTAGATTGCCGCGAGTTGCTTCAGGGGGCGGAGCGCCTCAGGCCGCGTCCCTGACCGCCTTGACGATCTTCTCGGCCCCGTCGGCCAGGTCGTTGGCGGCGATGACGTTAAGGCCGCTTTCGTTGATTATCTGCTTGCCCAGCTCGACATTGGTGCCCTCCAGCCGCACCACCAGCGGCACCTTCAGGCCCATCTCTCGCACCGCCGCCACCACGCCCTCGGCGATGATGTCGCAGCGCATGATCCCGCCGAAGATGTTGACGAGGATGCCCTTCACATTGGGATCGGCGGTGATGATCTTGAACGCCGCCGTGACCTTCTCCTTGGAGGCGCCGCCGCCGACATCGAGGAAGTTGGCCGGCTCGGCGCCATAGAGCTTGATGATATCCATGGTGGCCATGGCCAGGCCCGCGCCATTGACCATGCAGCCGATCTCGCCGTCGAGGGCGATATAGGAAAGCTCGTGCTTGGAGGCCTCGATCTCCTTGGCGTCCTCCTCGGTCTCGTCGCGCAGGGCGGCGATATCCTTGTGGCGATAGAGGGCGTTGTCGTCGAACGAGACCTTGGCGTCGAGCACCACCAGCTTGCCCTCGCTGGTGACGATCAGCGGATTGACCTCCAGCAGGGCCATGTCGGTTTCAACGAAGGCCTTATAGAGCGCCGGCAACAGGGTGCGTACCTGCTTGGCCGCGTCGCCGGCGAGGCCAAGCGCCTTGGCGAGGCTGGCGGCATGGTGGGGCCACGGCCCGGTGGCCGGATCGATGGAGAAGGTGATGATCTTCTCCGGAGTCGAATGGGCCACTTCCTCGATGTCCATACCCCCCTCGGTGGAGGCGACCACGGCCACGCGGCTGGTCTCGCGATCGACCAGCAGGGAGAGATAGAGTTCCTTCTCGATGGCCGCGCCCTCTTCGATATAGAGGCGCCGCACCACCCGGCCCTTGGGCCCGGTCTGGTGGGTGACCAGCGTCATGCCGAGCATGCGGGTCGCCTCGGCGCGAAGGTCCTCGAGGGATTTGACCACCTTGACGCCGCCGCCCTTGCCCCGGCCGCCGGCGTGGATCTGAGCCTTGACCACCCAGACCGGGCCGCCCAGGCGCTCGCCGGCCGCCACCGCCTCGTCGACGCTGAACGCCGCCTCGCCTCTGGGTACCGGAACGCCGAACCGCGCGAGGACGGCCTTGGCCTGATGTTCGTGGATGTTCATGAAGGATCCGGGGCGATGCGGAAGGGTCGCCCGGTTATAGGCAGGGGCCCGTGGCCGCGCAACCGAGGCTGAGCCTTAGCCGCCTTTGACGCCGTACCTGGCCATGAACAGGGCCACGGCGCTGGCGATCTCCTCGGCGATCACTTTGGGTGAGGGCGTTTCGCCCAGGTTGAGGACGCTGATCAGGTGCCATTGGCCGCGACACAGAGACATGAACTGTGAGGCGGCGAGGGCGCAGTCGGGCGGGTCGACCATGCCTCTGGCCTTGGCCTCTTCGAGATAGCGTTGCAAACGCCCGAGGCCCACGGCCGGACCGACATCGTAGAAGAGACGGGCGAGCTCCGGCGTGCGCCTCGCCTCGGCGACGATGATCTGGAAGGTGCGCACCGTCCAGTCCGAGAGCAGATGCTGCAGGAATCGTTCGCCGAACTCGGTCAGCACCTGGGCGGCCGGCCGATCGTCGGGAAACTCCAGCAGGCCCTCGGCGAAGTTGGCGCACTGCTGGCGCACCTGGGCCTCGAAGAGGGCCTCTTTGCTGGGGAAGTAGTTGTAGAGCGTGGCCTTCGAGCCGCCAAGCCGGGCGGCGATGGTCGACATGGAGGCCGCCGCATAGCCTTCCTCGAAGAACACTTCGCTGGCCACGGCCAGTATGGCGTCGCGGCGACGGTCCCGGCGGTTGGGCGCGAGCGCCTGTTCGCAATCTGGCGGCGTCGGATCGGCCTGCATGGGATTGGAACGTACAGTACGGTTGTGTGTTGACAAGGTTTGCGCCTCGCGTAGGATCAAAACATGACCGTACGGTACGGTCACATTATATCCAGACGCGCCGTATGTCCATTTGTTCCTATAAGGCCGTTCTTTGCGCCGCCGCGCTTGGGCTCCTGGCCGGCTGCGCGACCATGCCGAAAATGAGCGCCGCGCCGACGCCGCGGGCGGCCGCCTCCCTCGCTTCCAGCCAGACATTCGCGAGCCAGGATCGGACATGGCCGGGCGACGGGTGGTGGCGGGCTTATGGCGATCCACAGCTGGACGCCCTGATCGACGAGGCCCTGGCCGGATCGCCGGATTTGGCGGAGGCCCAGGCGCGGCTCGACAAGTCCAACGCGACGCTTGGTCACACGCGCGCCTCGTATTTCCCCTCGCTGACCGCCAACGCCAACGCGGGCGCCGAAAAACTGAGCTATAACAACGGTATTCCACCTGAGTTCGTGCCCAAGGGCTATAATTCCACCGGCGAAGCGACCCTGAATTTCAGCTACGAATTTGATTTCTGGGGCAAGAACCGCGCCGCCGTGGCCGCCGCCACCTCCGACGCCCAGGCCAGCGCCGCCGACGCCGCCCAAGCGAGGCTGGTGCTCTCCACCGCCGTGGCCACCGCCTATGCCGATCTGGCGCGGCTTTGGGCCGAGCGCGATGTGGCCGTCCGCGCCGCCCAGTCCCGGGGCGAAAGCCTGACCCTGGTGAGTCAGCGTGTGGCCTCGGGCCTCGACACGCGCGGCGATCTGGAACAGGCGACGGCCGGCCCGGCCCAGGCCAGATCGGACCTCGCCGCCATCGACGAGGATATCGCCCTGACCCGCGATCAGCTCGCCGCCCTGTTGGGCAAGGGCCCTGACCGGGGCCTTTCGATCGCGCGGCCCGGCCCGACCGCCCTGACCCCGTTCGGGCTTCCCGCCGACCTGCCGGCCGACCTGCTGGGCCGCCGGCCCGATCTCACCGCGGCCCGCTGGCGCGTGGCGGCGCAGGCCAAGCGCATCGGCGAGGCCAAGGCCTCGTTCTATCCCGACATCAATCTGGCCGCCTATATCGGCCGCCAGTCCCTGGGGCTCGGCCAGTTCTTCGCCTCCGGCTCGGGCATCGGCATGATCGCCCCGGCGCTTTCCCTGCCGATCTTCGACGGCGGCCGCCTGCGCTCCGACCTGCGCGGCGCCCGGGCGGACTATGACCTGGCCGTCGCCACCTATGACAAGACCCTCGTTCAGGCGCTGCAAGAGGTGGCCGACGTCGCCGCCAGCGAGCGCGCCCTGGCCGTCCGCCTCAAGGAAAGCGGCGACGCGCTGGCCGCCGACGAGGAGGCCTACCGCATCGCCCGCCTGCGCTACGACGGCGGCCTTTCCAACTACCAGTCGGTTCTGCTCTCCGAAGATACGGTGCTGGCCAGCCGCCGGACCGTGGCCGACCTCAAAGCCCGCGCCTTCACCCTCGATGTCGAGCTCGTGCGCGCGCTTGGCGGCGGCTTCGACCAACCCCGTCCCATAACTGTCAGCGAACGGCCGTGAGTCTCACCATGGATAAGCAAGACGATCGCGCGACGCACGATCAGCCCCACGTCATCCCTCTCGATCCCTCCGACATCTGCGCCGGCGAAATGGACGAGGCCACTGTCGCCGCCGCTCCCGAACCCAGGCCGGCGCCAGCCGCCGCCTCGCCTGCGCCCCGCGCCCGCAGCCGCCGCGCGCGGCTTTTCACCATTCTCGGCGCGGTCATCGCCGTCGCGGCGATCGGCTGGGTGATCTGGTGGTTCGCCATCGGCCAGAACCACGTCACCACCGACAATGCCTATGTCGACGCCGATGTCGCCCAGATCACGCCGCAGGTCTCCGGGCCGGTGGTCGGCGTCAATGTGGTCGACACCCAGGCGGTCAGGAAGGGTCAGGTGCTGGTGACCATCGATCCCACCGATTTCCAGATCGCCCTGGCCCAGGCCAAGGCCCAGCTCGGCCAGGCCCAGCGCCGGGTCCAGGGATATTTCGCCAACGATGAAGCCCTGGCCGGCCAGGTGGCGGCCCGCGACGCCGACATCGCCCGCGCCAACGCCCAGGTCGCCAGCGCCCAGTCCGACCTCGACCGCGCCCAGACCGAGCTCGGTCGGCGCCAACGGCTGGCCTCCTCCGGCGCGGTCTCCGGCGATGAGCTCACCCAGGCGCAGAACCAGTATTCCACCGCCAAGGCGGCCCTGGAATCCGCCCGCGCCGGCCAGGTGCTCGCCAAGGCCAACCGAGGCGCGGCGGAGGGAAGCAAGAGCGTCAACAGCGCCCTAATCTCCGGCGTGAGCGTCGCGGGCAACCCCGAGGTGGCGGCGGCGCAGGCCAATGTGCAAGCCGCCGAGCTCAATCTGCAACGCACGGTGCTCACCGCCCCCTTCGACGGCGTGATCGCCAAGAAGGATGTCCAGATCGGCCAGCGGGCCCAGCCCGGACAGGCTCTGATGAGCGTGGTGCCGGTGGCGCACGCCTATGTGAACGCCAACTTCAAGGAGGTTCAGCTGGGCAAGGTGCGTCTGGGCCAGCCGGTGATCCTGACCGCCGATCTGTGCGGAAGCGGCGTCAAGCTACACGGCGTCGTGGCGGGCCTGGCCGGCGGCACGGGCGCGGCCTTCTCCCTGATCCCGGCCCAGAACGCCACCGGCAACTGGATCAAGGTGGTCCAGCGCTTGCCGGTGCGGGTGGAGATCGATCCGGAGGACATGTCCAAATGCCCGCTTCGCGTCGGCCTTTCGATGAAGGCCGATGTCGATGTGAGCAAGCACTGACGCCGCCGCCGACTTCCGCCCATGGCCCAGTCCCACGCCAGCGACGATTTCGCTCCGATGACCGGGGCGATCCTGTGGATCGCCGGCATACTCCTGGCGCTCGCCAACTTCATGGTGGTGCTCGACACCACCATCGCCAATGTCTCGGTGCCTAACATCGCCGGCGGCCTGGCGGTTTCGCCGAGCCAGGGGACCTGGGTGATCACCTCCTATTCGGTGGCCGAGGCGATAACCGTGCCGCTTACCGGCTGGCTTGCCCAACGCTTCGGCGCGGTGAGGGTGTTCGTCACCGCAATGGTCGGTTTCGGCATTTGTTCGGCCCTTTGCGGCCTTGCGCCTTCGCTGGGCGTCCTGGTGGTTTTCCGCATCATGCAGGGCCTGGCCGGCGGCCCGATGATCCCGCTTTCCCAGACCCTGCTTAGGCGCATCTTTCCGCAAGACCTCCAGCCCATGGCCATCGGCCTTTGGAGCATGACGACGGTGGTGGGGCCGATCGCCGGGCCGTTGCTGGGCGGCGCCCTGGTGGATACCGCCGGCTGGCCCTGGGTGTTCTATATCAATGTGCCGGTGGCCCTGATCTGCGCCTTCTTCGCCTGGCGGCTCCTCGCCAGCCGCGAGACCGGCACGGAACGGCGGCCGATGGACTATGTGGGTCTTGGCCTCCTGATCCTGTGGATCGCCGCCATGCAGATCATGCTCGACAAGGGCAAGGATCTGGACTGGTTCCAGTCGCCGACGATCGTCGCCCTGGCCATCATCGCGGTGGTCGGCTTCATCTCGTTCATCATCTGGGAGCTGACCGCGGCCGATCCGATCGTCGACCTTAAGGTCTTCCGGCATCGAGGCTTCGCCGCCAGCACCCTGATCATGTGCGTGGTCTATGGCACCTTCTTCGCCACCGTGGTGCTGATCCCGCTCTGGCTGCAGACCAACATGGGCTATACGGCGACCTGGGCGGGACGGGCCACCGCCTTCCAGGGCGTATCGGCCGTGATAATGTCGCCGATCGTGGCGCGTCTGACCCAGAAATTCGACAGCCGGGTTCTGGTCTCGTTCGGGGTGCTGATCATGGCGGCGGTGTCGCTCTGGCGCACCGGCTTCACCTCCGACATGAATTTCTGGGCGATCGCCCTGCCGCAGTTCGTTCAGGGCTTCGCCATGCCGTTCTTCTTCGTACCGCTGACGGGTCTCGCGCTCGGTTCGGTTCTGCCGCGCGAAACAGCCTCCGGCGCGGGGTTGATGAACTTCAGCCGCACCACCGCCGGCGCCTTCGCCGTTTCGATCGCCACGACGGCGTGGGAGAACACCGCTTCGATCCACCACGCCGACCTCGCCGGCACGCTCAACGACCCGATGGGCGCCGCCTCGACGCTTCAGGGGATGGGGCTGAGCGCGAGCCAGGCCGCGGGCCAGATCGACAATCTGGTTCAGAGCCAGTCGGTGATGGTCGCCACCGATCACATCTTCCTGTTGTGCGCCGTGATGTTCGTGGCCGGCGCGGCGATCGTCTGGCTCGCACCCAAGCCCAAGGCCGCGGTTCCCGCTGGCGCCGGCGGCCACTGAGCCTAGGCGGCCTTGCCCACCACCGCCGTCGCCCGCCGTTCGAGCTTGCCCCAGCCCACGCGATAGCCGCGGATGGCGGTGATCACCGACTTGACCACCACATAATACATCAGCTGCCGGTAGCCGAACCGCTGGATCGGCAGCCAGACCAGGTCACGCCACGGCGCCTTGCGCTCCAGCGCCATGCCAAGCGCCCCGGCCGACAGGTCCAGGAAGATGAAGGCCGCCCAGTAGAAGAGGGATCGCAGGGTATCGTCCGGCGACCACTCCACCGGGTGATAGACGCGGCTGTACACCGCCCAGATCAGGCTTGAGACCAGAGCCAAATCGACCAGGGGCGCGGCCACGGTGAGGAATATCTGGAAGAGCCAGATCTGCGGCAGGGCGACGAAGCCCAGCACCGGCCGCTCGATATTGAACAGACCCGCGCGGTGTTTCCACAGGCACTGCAATGTGCCGAACGACCAGCGGAAACGTTGATTGAGCAGGCCGGCCACCGTATCGGGCGCCTCGGTGAAGGCTCTGGCCGTGGAGTCGAACTCCACCCGCCAACCGGCGCGCTGAAAGGCCAGCGTCAGGTCCTGGTCCTCCGCCAGGGTGTCGGCCGGATAGCCGCCGAGCTGCGTGAGCGCTTCGCGCCGCCACGCCCCCACCGCGCCTGGCACCACGGTCACGGCGCCCAGCGCCGCCAGCGCCCGCCGCTCCAGGTTCTGGGCGGTGACATATTCCAGCGCCTGCCAGCGGGTAATCAGGTTCAGCCGGTTGCCAACAATGGCGTTGCCGGCCACGGCGCCGACTTTGGGATTGACGAACCAGCGCGCCAGACGCGGCAGGGTGTTGGGCGGAAAGAGGGTGTCGGCGTCCAGGGCGACGATGATGTCGCCCTGGGTGACTTCGAGGCCGCGGTTGAGCGCGGTGGCCTTGCCGCCGTTGGGGAACGACAGCAACGACACGCGCGGCTCGTTGGCGAAGGCGGCGCGCACCACCTCGGCCGTGCGGTCCTTGGAGCCGTCGTCCAGCACCAGTACTTCCAGGCGCTTCCAGTCGGAACCGAGGATCCGCTCCACAGAGGCGACGATCACCTTTTCCTCATTGAAACACGGGATGAGCACGCTGATGAACGGGCCGGTTTCGGGGTCGAGCATCGCCGGTTCGCGGCCCGGCTCCCGGAACCGATGCCAGAGCGCCAAGGTGGCCATGAACGCCAAACGCAGGGCCCCCAGCACGATGGCCACGGTGAAGAGCGCCTGCATGCCATCGTTCACATAGCGGAAGAAGCCGAAACCCAGCCGGTCTAGGAACAGCTCCCACGAACTGCGCGAAGTCGGCGGCAGGGCGTCGGCGCGACTCATGCCGGCGAGTTGATCGACGGTCACCAGCTTGTAGCCGCCGGCCCGGATGGCGTCGATCAGGCCCGGCAGCGCCTCGACCGTGCGGCTGCGGTCGCCGCCGGCGTCGTGCAGCAGCACGATCTGGCCGCCGGTCGGGCCGGTGTCGGCCAGCCGGGCCATGGTCTTTTGGATGATCTCGTCCGGCGGCGGCTTCTTCCAATCGTCCGGGTCGATCCGCAGACCGACGATCAGATAGCCCAACGCCTGGGCGATCTTCAGCGGCTCGACCTCGCCGGGCGTCGATGGCTCGGCGTCGCCGAAATAGGGCGGCCGGAAGAAGCGCATCGATTTGCCGGTGAGCACAGAGAACAGGCGCTGGGTGGTGTTGATCTCCAGATCGGTCTGGGCGAGCGGCGTGGCGGCGATATTGGGGTGGGTCCAGGTGTGGTTGCCCACCATGTGGCCCTCGTTGACCTCGCGCTGAACCAGGCCGGGCTTGGCCTGCATATTCTGGCCGATGACGAAGAAGGTGGCCTGGGCGTGCTTGGCCTTGAGGATGTCGAGGATCTTCGGCGTCCAGCGGCCGTCCGGACCATCGTCGAAGGTCAGCGCCACCCAGCCCGGATGCGCGCCATAGCGGTCGATGACATAGGAGGTCGGCATGACCTGATATTCCTCGCCCGAGATCAGGTCGGTATCGGGATCGATCTCGATGGTGCGGCTGCCGCCCTTGGGCGAGGAGTCGACGTGCAGAATTTCACCCGTGCCGTCGAAATCCACGCCGGTGCTGGGCGCGATCGCCTCGAGCCCGACCGGCTTGGCGGTGTCGTAGGGCTGGCGGAAATACCGCCAAACGGCGGGATCCTCATCGCCCATGCGCCAAAGGGCGTAGCCCATCGGCCGATAGGGGTCGGAGACTTTGACCTCGTTGTAAAGCGTCGCCGCGTCGAGGAACCAGACGACATGCTTGCGCTGGTCGTCGTCCTGATAGGCGAAGGTCGGATTTAGCTGATCGTCGTCGAGGCTGACGTGAGCGTCGGCGTCGTGAGCAGTCTGGGTGGCGTCATAGAAAGTGACTGACTCGGCTTTGCCGGGCTCGGTCGCCGTCTTCAGGGTCCAATCGTAGCCATAGCCGCCGAAGATCACCACCGTATGGGCCGGATCGAGAAGCTTCATGTCGCGCTCAAGCGTGCTTTCGAACCAGTCTTGGCCGGCCGGAGGACCTGGATCGCCGGTCCCCCAGTGTTGGTCGTAAGCCATCAGAGCGACTGTGTCGGCGACCGCCCCGAAGCGCGCGAGGGGCCAGGAATCGTCGCTGAACGGCGTGGTGACCCACACCTCGCGGCCGAGCGGCTTCAGCGCCGCGCGCGCCTTGGCCAGGAAGGCTGGATAGCGCGCGATCGCCTCATGGCTGAGGTTTTCGAAATCGAACACATAGCCGGCGAAGCCGCGCTGCTGGGCCAGCACCACGAGATTGGAGATCAGGGCGTCCTGGGCCGCCGGATTGATCAGCAGATTGCTGGCCAGGGGCCCGTCGGAAATGCCGTTATGGCCATTGTGCACCATGGGCAGGATCGGCGGCGGCGAGGTGGCGCTGGCGATCAGGGCCTCAGCTTCGGGATCGCTGGTCACCGCGACCCGGCCGAGCGAGCCGTCCAGCAGCACCCACTGGGGAGAGACCACGTCGAGGTCGTTGATGTGGCGCTTGAGCGAAACGCGGGAGCTTTCGTCCCAGCTCACATAGAAGCCCACCGAGAGCGGCCGCTGACGGCCTCCGGAAGACACCTTCTCGGGCCTAGGAATGCGTTTCCACTCGGCCGGCCGTTTGAGACGATGGGCGGTCTCCACGTGCAGCGCCTGGAGCACCTGGGGATCCTTAAGGGTCAGGTCCGGCAGGCGCGGGGCGAAGGCGAGCGTGGCGAAGAATCCGGCCACGATCAGGGCGGCCAGGGCGATCAGCAGGCCCACGCCCAGGTTGGCGCGCTTGGCCCGGCGCCCGGACGGATCGTGGAACACGAAGTCAGCCATGGTCGGGTGGGCGGGTCTCTCAGGCGCGCGGGATTCGCGGGATCGGGCGTTTGCGCCGGGAACATGACGCAAGGTTGGCGCGATGCAAGGGTGTCGTCAGCGCGTCGTTGCCCGCCCGCCCCACCGGACGCTAATAGGCCAGCGGTCGGTCGCCCATCGACAATCTGGAACGGAGCGGTACTCCCTTGAGCGAGTCGGGCCTTTGAGCGAGCCGGGAGCGAGCGGCGGGACTGCGGACCGCGACAAACGGCTCTCGGCCCGCGAGATCGCCATCACCTGGACACGGGTGATGGTCGCGGGCCTGGTGGTGTCGGTGATCCTGGCCGTATCCGGCGGATTTGGCAGCGATACGATGGCGATCCTCCCCAGGCTCGCCTTCTGGCTGGCATTGACGACGGCGGGCGTAACCCTGGGCGTGCTTGCGGCCGGTGTCCTCGTGCCGCCCTCCTGGTTCGACGATCGTCGCTGGGTCGCCGGAGGATTGGTCGTCGCGACCCTAAGCCTGCCGATGACCGGCCTGGTGGTCCTGGGAAACCATGTGGTGAGCCATCGACCTCTCAGTCTTGGCTATGCCTGGGACGTGTTTCCCTCGACCCTCCTAACCACCGCCGCCATGACCGCTCTGGCGATGCTGATGCGCCGTCGCGAACCGGCCCAGACTCACGCGGCGGCGCTCGGCGCGCCGCCGCCCAAGTTCCTGGATCGCCTGCCCACCCGTCTCGCCGGGGCCGATCTCTGGGCCGTGGAGGCCGAGGATCACTATCTGCGTCTGCATACTTCGCTCGGCCAGGACCTGATCCTCATGCGACTGGGCGACGCCGTCGCCGAGCTTGAGGGTATCGAGGGCGCCCGGACCCATCGTTCCTGGTGGGTCGCCAAGGCGGCGGTGACCGGGGTCGAACGCGCCGACGGCCGCGCCACCCTCACCCTTGTCGATGGCGCCCAGGCGCCCGTGAGCCGGGCCTACGCCAAGGCGCTGCGAGAAGCCGGCTGGCTTTAGGCGTTGCGCGCCTTCCATTGCGCCGCCGTCTGGCCCCAGACCTCGATCTCCTCGTCGATCGGCGCGGGCAGGCGATCGGTGCGCAGGATGCTTGAGCCCAGCCGCCGCGCCACGTTCTGCGAGGCGACGTTCTCCGCGTCGATGCAGTGGATCACATCGGTCCAACCGAGGTGATCGAAGGCCCAGTCGAGAGCGGCGCTGGCCGCCTCGCCGGCGTAGCCACGACCCCACACGTCCTTGATCAGGCCCCAGCCTACCTCGGTCCCCGGCCAGCCCTCCGGCTGGATCGGCCCGACCCGGCCGATCCAGCGACCGCTCGACTTCTCGAGGACACAGAACATGCCAAAGCCCTGGATCGCCCAGGCGCCGGCCGTGCTCATGAAACCGCGCCAGGCGATCGACTTGGGCTGCGGCCCTCCCAGGAACCGCGTGGCGACTTCGTCGGCCGCGAACCCCGCCCAGGCGTCGAAGTCTTCCGCCGCCGGCGGCCGAAGGATCAGGCGTTCGGTTTCGAGGGTCGGTCCCAGAGGACTCACGCGCGATTCCCCCCGCCGGTCATCATCAGCCCAGAGCCGGCTCGATCTGCTTGCAGGCGGCGATCAGGCCCTGAACGGAATCGACCGACTTGGCGAACATCGCCTTCTCGGCGTCGTCCAGCGGGAACTCCAGGATGCGCTCGACGCCGCCCGAACCGATCACCGTCGGCACCCCGACATAGAGCCCCGTCAGGCCATATTGGCCGGTCAGGTAGGCGGCGCAGGGCAGAACCCGCTTTTCGTCCTTCAGGAAGGACGTCGCCATGGCGATGGCGCTCTCGGCCGGGGCGTAGAAGGCCGAGCCGGTCTTGAGCAGGGCGACAATCTCGCCGCCGCCGCCGCGCGTACGCTTGACGATCCCATTGAGGTCTTCCTGGCTGAGCAGGCCCTGGCGCACCAACTCGGGCAGCGGCAGGCCGCCCACCGTGGAGTGGCGGACCATGGGCACCATGTCATCGCCATGGCCGCCCAGGGTCCAGGCGTGGATATCCTGGACAGAAACGCCGAGCGCCTCGGCGAGGAAGAAGCGGAAGCGGGCCGAATCCAGCACGCCGGCCATGCCGATCACCTTCTCATGCGGCAGGCCCGAGAATTCCCGCAGCGCCCAGACCATGGCGTCCAGCGGATTGGTGATGCAGATCACGAAGGCGTTCGGCGCGTGGGTCTTGATGCCCTCGCCCACCGCCTTCATCACCTTGAGGTTGATGCCCAGCAGATCGTCGCGGCTCATGCCCGGCTTGCGCGGCACCCCGGCGGTGACGATGCATACATCCGCGCCGGCCAGGTCGGCGTAGTCGCTGGTCCCCTTGAGCAAGGAATCGGCGCCAAACACCGGGGTGGCCTCATTGAGATCGAGCGCCTTGCCCTGCGGCACGCCATCGACGATGTCGAACAGGATCACGTCGCCCAGCGCCTCGCGGGCGGCGATATGGGCCAGGGTGCCGCCGATCATTCCGGCGCCGATGAGGGCGATCTTCGCGCGAGCCATGAGGCGATGCTCCAATGGGTGTGGGTGGGGCCGGAAAGGGTGAAAATCCGCGCGCGGTCTAGACCGGCGGGCGACGCCCTGCAAGGCTGAGCCATGTTCGTTCTAGACCCGGCGATCGAAGCCGCCTCGTCCAGCCTCGGCGACCTGCCGCTGTGCGAGGCGCGCCTGATGCTGGACGCTCGCTTCGACTGGCTCGTTCTCATCCCTCGCGTGGCTGGGGCGACCGAGATCGAGGATCTGAGCGAAGCGGGTCGGAACCGGCTGATGGCCGAGATCGTGCTGGCCGGAAAGGCGGTGCGCGCTATGAGCGCGGTGAGAGGCAGGCCGGTCGCCAAACTCAATGTCGCCGCGCTCGGGAACATAACGCCGCAGCTTCATGTTCACGTGGTCGGGCGGCGGCCGGACGATCCCGCATGGCCCGGCCCGGTTTGGGGTTTCGGGACACCGGTCGGCTATGGCGAGGCCGCGCTGGCCGTCGCCATCGCGGCGGCGAAGCGGGAACTTCCGATCTAGCTGGACGCCACGGCGGCTATGGCGTCGGCAACGGCCACCGTCTTCAGCGCCTGGTCGCGATGGAGAAGCTCGGCGAGGCGGCCCTCCACCCGCAGAGCGCCCTTGCCGGCGTTCTCCGGCGCGGCGAAGGCGGCGATCACCGCCCGGCTCCAGGCGACCTCGGCCGCCTCCGGCGTGAAGGCCCGATTGCAGATTTCCAGGTGGCTGGGATGGATCAGGCTCTTGCCGTCGAAGCCGAACTCCACGCCCTGGCGGCAGACGGCCTCCAGCGCATCCAGGTCCTCGATCTCGTTGTGCACGCCGTCGAGGATCGCCAGCCCGTGGGCGCGGGCGGCCATCACCGAGAGGGAGAGGGCGGCGAGGAATGGCGCGCGGCCCGGCGCCATCCGCGCGCCCATCTCCTTGGCTAGGTCGTTGATTCCCATGACGAAAGCGGAGAGCCGGCCGGTCGCCGACGCCGCCGCGATGTCGCGCAGAGCGAAGATCGCCTCGCCGGTCTCGATCATGGTCCAGAGCCGTGTGTGGGGCGGAGCGCCGGCGAGCGCGCGGTCGTAGGCCGCCACATCCGCCGGCCCGGTGATTTTCGGCGCCAGCACGGCGTCGGGACCGGCGGCCGCCGCGGCGGCGAGGTCGGCCTCTCCCCACGGCGTGGAGAGCGCATTGACCCGGATCACCACCTCTCGCGTCCCGAACCCGCCGGCGCGCACGGCTTCGACCGCGGCCTGGCGGGCGGCGTCCTTGGCCTCGGGGAGGACCGCATCCTCCAGGTCGAGAATCACGACATCGCAGGGAAGGGTGCGGGCCTTTTCCACGGCGCGGGGATTGGAGGCGGGCATATAGAGGGCGCTGCGGCGGGGGCGGTGGACCAGGGACATGCGCTCTTTCGTGACGGCCAGAGTGATTGGGCTTAGACTGACGGCCATGACCATCCGATACGATGAGACCGCGCGCAACGTCCTGGGCGGCGAACTGGAGAGCTGTTCGCTGTCGCCGGTCACCGGCTTCTATCGCAACGGCTGCTGCGAGACCGGGCCGGAGGATACGGGCATGCACACGGTGTGCGCGGTTATGACCGAGGCGTTTCTGAGGTTTTCCCTGAGCATGGGCAATGACTTATCGACGCCCAGGCCCGAGTTCGACTTTCCCGGCCTGCGCCCCGGCGACCGCTGGTGCCTGTGCGCGCCGCGTTGGAAAGAGGCGCTGGACGCCGGCGTGGCGCCGCATGTGGTGCTGGAGGCGACGCACGAGGAAGTGCTGGCCATCGCGCCCCTGGGCGTCCTCAAGGACCACGCCGCCTCAGCCTAGAGGGTAGGCGCGCTCCAGCTGGTAGCGGGAGCCTTCCTCGGTAAGCCAGCTCGAATAGAGCCCGAAGCTGTTCACTTGAAATACGGGTGATTTCAGCAGGTTGTGGCTCTGGATCCAGGCGGCGACGCGGGGTTGTTCGGGCCGATCGAGATAGGCCAGGGTGACATGGGGGTGATAGGCGCGGGTCTCGGCCTTGAGACCGGCGCGGCGGGCGGCGGTCTCGCAACGGGCGGCCAGGCGGCCGAGAGGCTCGCTCGCTTCGATCCCTGCCCAGACCGCGTCGATCCGGGGACCCTCGCCGAACGCGCCGACGCCGGCAACCGCGAGGTTGAAGCTTTTGGAGCGGATCGCCAGCAGTTCGGCGTCGAGGTCATCAGCCTTGTTTTCGCTGATGTTTCCGAAGAATCGCAGGGTGATGTGCAGGCTCTCGAGCGGGCGCCAGCGCGCGCCGGGCAGCCCGTGGAGGCGATGGGCCAGCCCCTCGGCTATGGGCCCAGGAACGGCCAGGGCGGCGAAGAGCCGGATCATCGGGGGGTGCGCAGCGCCTTGGCCACGACCGGCGCCAGGTGGCCGGCGATGATGGCGGCGCCGGCGGCGTTGGGGTGGATGCCATCCCTTTGATTGAGCGCCGGATTCTGGCCGACGCCGGCGCGCAGGTCTGGATAGAGCGGCACATGCTCGGCCTTGGCCACGGCGGGGAAGACGGCGTTGAAGTCGCGGGCGTAGCCGGCGCCGATGGTCCGCGGGACGGTCAGCCCGGCCAGCAGCACCCCGATCCGCCGCGCCTTAAGCTTGCCTATGATGTTGACAAGATTGGCTTTTGTCTCGGCCGGGGGGACGCCCTGCAGAAGGTCGTTGCCGCCCAGCGCCACCACGCAGAGGGCCGTATCGGCCTGAACCGAGAAGCCCACGCGGGCGAGGCCGCCGGCGGTGGTGTCGCCCGAAACCCCTGCCCCCCGGACAATCGCCGGAACGCCGAGCTTGGCCAGGGCGACCTGGAGCTGGGCCGGCAGGGCTTGGCTGGCGGGAAGACCAAGGCCGGCGGTGATCGAGTCGCCGAGAATGGTGACCACCGGCAAAGGCGCGGCCTTGGCGCCGGCGCAGAGGGCGCCGGCCATGAGCGCGAACGCGCGCCGGCGTGTATGCAAAAGGGTTCCTGGCGTATGCATGGGTACGCCCTATTTAGGCCAAGGGCCGCTTTCGCCTAACCCTTCGAGGACTCATGCCCGACGAACGCGCCGGCGCCGCGCCGCTGACCCTTCGCGGGGTGACCCTGACCCTGCCCTCGACCGCCGGTCCGGTCGAGATTCTGCGCGGAGTGAATTTCGCGGTGGCGGCGGGCGAGCGCGTGGCCGTGATCGGGCCGTCGGGCTGCGGCAAGTCGTCCCTGATCGCGGTGGCCGCCGGGCTTGAGCGGCCGACGGGCGGGACGGTCGAGCTGCTCGGCCGGGACCTAGCGGATTTGGGCGAGGACGGCCGCTCGCGGCTTCGGCGTGGGCGGGTGTCGCTGGTCTTCCAGTCCTTCCACCTGCTGCCCAATATGACAGCGGCGGAAAACGTCTCGGCGCCGCTGGAGATCGCGGGCCAAGGCGGCGCGAGCAAGGTGGCCGGCGACTGGCTGGAGCGCGTGGGTCTGACCAGCCGCGCCGGCCACTATCCGCACCAGCTTTCGGGCGGCGAGCAGCAGCGGGTGGCTCTGGCCAGGGCGCTGGCGGCCGAGCCGGCCCTGCTGTTCGCCGACGAACCCACCGGCAATCTCGACGCGGCCAACGCCGAACTCGTTACCGAGCTGCTGTTCGACCTGACGGCGCAGACCGGCGCGGCCTTGGTGCTGGTCACCCACGACCCCGTCCTGGCGGCCCGGGCCGACCGGGTGGCGCGGATGGCCGATGGCCGGATGGTCGAAAGCGGCCCTGCATGACACTGGCCTTTCGGTTCGCAGCCCGAGAGCTGCGCGGCGGGGTGCGGGGCTTTCGCATCTTCCTCGCCTGCCTCGCCCTGGGCGTGGCGGCGATCGCGGCGGCGGGGTCCACGGCCGAGGCCTTTCGCCAGGGCCTCGCCAGCCAGGGCCGGGAAATCCTGGGCGGCGATCTGCTGGTGAGCGTCGACCAGCGCCGGTTCACCGACGCCGAGCGCGGCGCTTTCGTCCGTACCGGAAAGGTCGACTACGCCGTCGCTTCCCAGGCCATGGCCCAGGCGCCGTCGGGCGAGCGGCGCCTGGTGGAGCTGCGCGGCGTCTCTGACCGCTATCCCCTGGCTGGAAAGGTGGAGCTCACCGGCGCGGCCAGTCTGCAAGCGGCGCTGGCGCCCGTCGGCGACGCGGCCGGGGCGGCGGTGGAGCAACCGCTGCTCGACCGGCTGGGCTTGAAGCTCGGCGACCGGTTCCTGGTCGGCAATGTGCCGGTGGTGGCCAGGGCGGTTCTGATCTCCGAGCCGGATCGGCTGGGACGCGGCTTCGCCCTTGGGCCCCGGGTGCTGACCCGCATCCCGACCCTGGAGGCCGGCGGCTTTCTCAGTCCCGGCCTGCCGTTCGGCGAGACGGCGCGAATCGCCATCCCGGCCAGCGCGCCCCTGCTGACGGTGAAGGCCGATCTCAAGCGTGCGCTGGGCATGGGCGAGCTTCGCGGCGGCTATCGCCTGCGCGACCGCAACAACGCCGCGCCGGGCGCCCAGCGGCTGATCGACGAGCTGGAATATTTCCTGGGCTTCATCGGCCTGGCCTCCCTGGTGGCCGGCGGCCTTGGCGTCGCCGGCGCGGTTTCGGCCTATCTGGAAACGAGGACCGGCTCGATCGCCGTGCTCAAGGCGCTGGGCGCGGAAGGGACCCTGGCGCGCGATGTCTATCTGATCCAGATCGCCGTGCTGGCGGCCCTGGGCGTGGCGATCGGCCTGGGCGTCGGCGCCGCCGCGCCGCTGATCCTGGGCGCCCTGATCGGCAAGAATCTTCCCATTCCGGCCCTGTTCGCCGTCTATCCAGGGCCGCTGATCAAGGCCGGGGCTTTCGGCCTGCTGGCGGCGGCGGCCTTTTCGCTGGGGCCGCTGGCGAGAGCCCGGGCGACGCCGCCGGCGGCGCTGCTGCGGCGCGACCTTTCCGCCCGTCCGGCCCTGGGCGTCGAGATCATCGCCGCCGGCCTCGCCGCCGCCGGCCTCTGCGGTCTCGCCATCTTGACCGCTCCGACTCCCGTGGCCGCGGCGGTGATGATCGCCGGCGTGGCGGCCGGCTTCGCCGTGCTGTGGCTTATCGGCGCCGGCGCGGCGAGGGGCGCGGGGCGGCTGAGGGGCGGGACCCGGGGGGCCATCCGGATCGGCCTCGCCAATCTCGCCGGCCCCGGCTCGGCGGCCCGCACCGCCAGCCCGGCGATCGGCCTCGGCGTCGCCCTGCTGGCGGCCGTGGTGCTGATCCAGTCCAGCCTCCTGGCCCAGGTGCGCGATGTGGCCCCGCGCACGGCGCCGGCCCTGGTGTTCACCGAGATCCCGGGCGACCAGGGCCCGGCCTTCGACGCCGCCCTGGCCCGGGCCTTCGGGCGGCCGCTTAACCCCAAGGACTATCTGCGTGCCCCCTTCGCCACCGGCCGGATCACCGCCGTGCGCGGGGTTACGGTGGATCGCGCCAGGATCGATCCGGCCGACCGCTGGGCCTATGACAACGACATCACACTCTCGGCCCTGGGCGCGGAGCCGCGCGAGGCGGGGATCGTCGCCGGGCGCTGGTGGCCGGCGAACTACGCCGGCCCGCCGCTGGTGGCGCTTTCCACCGACGCCGCCCGGGGTGCGAAGTTGAAGGTCGGCGACACCCTCACCCTTTCGATCCTCGGCCGGCAGATCGACGCCAGGGTCGCGGTGCTGCGCAAGATCGACCTCGGCGGCTTCGGGGCCAGTTTCCCGGTGGTGGTGAACGAGGCGGCTCTGGCCGGGGCCGATCTCTCCGACGTCGCCATCGCCAAGGCCACCCGCCCCGAGGAGCGGCGCGCCACCCGCGCGCTCGGCGCCAGCTTTCCGCGGGTGAACGTGATCAGCGTGCGCGACGAGTTGGAGGCGGCCGGCGATCTCTTCAGCCGTCTCGCCCTGGCGATCCGGGGCGCCGGCGCCGTGGCGGCCCTGGCCGGGCTGCTGGTGCTGGCAGGCGCCATCGCCGCCGGCGCGCGGCGACGCGCCAGGGAAGCGGCGATCCTCAAGGTGCTGGGCGCCGACAGCGGCCAGATCCTCGCCGCCTATGGGATCGAGTACGGCGCGGTGGGCCTCATCGCCGGGGTCGCGGGCGTCGCCATCGGCTATCTGGCCGCCTGGCCGGTGGTGGTAACGGTGTTCGAGGCCAAGTGGAGCGTCGACTGGACCGGCGTGGTGGCCCTGATCGGCGGCGCGGCGATCCTCGCGGGCCTGGGCGGCCTGGCCGCCGCGGCGGCGGCCCTGGCGAGGCGGCCAGCGCCGATCCTGCGGGAAGGGTGAAACGCTTCCTTCACCTAAACGTGGCTTAATATATCTCCACCTTGCGCGGAGGCGCGGGGAGGACGATATTTGCGCTTGAGCGTCCAGATGGGACGCGGGCACTTTTCAAGGGTTTCTCTCCTATGAGCGACTTCGACCGCGGACTGGCTACGCCCACGACCGCGTCGGCGCCCGACATGGCGGTGGACGCAGGTCTGCGCGGCTTCATGCTCGGCGTCTACAACAAGGTGGCCCTGGGCCTCGTGCTCTCGGGCGCCCTGGCCTATGTCACCGGCAATGTGCCGGCGGTGCGGGATCTGCTCTGGCAGACCGACGCCATGGGCCGGCGCGGCTTCACCATCCTTGGCATGGTGATCGCCTTCGCGCCGATCGGCATCCTTCTCTTCCAGGGCTTCGCGCGCAAGCAATCACCGCGCAGCGCCGGGATCATGTACTGGGCCATCGTCGCCCTGATCGGCGCGTCACTGGGCAGCGTCTTCATGCTCTATAGTGGCGTGTCGATCTTCCAGACCTTCCTGGTGACCTCGATCGCCTTCGGCGGCCTCTCGCTGGTGGGCTACACCACCAAGCGCGACCTGACCGCCATGGGCAGCTTCCTGATCATGGGCCTCTGGGGCCTGATCGTCGCCTCGATCCTCAGCCTCTTCTTCCACTCGCCGGCCCTGGTGTTCGCCATCAACGCCATCGGCGTCCTGATCTTCGCCGGCCTGATCGCGGCCGACACCCAGCGACTGAAGATGATGTACTATCAATTGGGCGGCGACCAGGCGGCCATGAGCGTCGCAACCAGCTGGGGCGCGCTCAACCTCTATCTGGACTTCATCAACCTCTTCCGCTTCCTGCTCTATTTCATGGGCGGCGCTCGCCGCTAGGCGGGGCGAAAGTCCAAAGATCTTCAGGAGGCCCCGGTGGAGACGCCGGGGCCTTTTGCTATTCCACCACGGCGAAACGGGTTCGGTCGAAGACGCGTAGTACCTGGGCCAGTTCATGTCCGCGCTTCAGGATCACCCCGCCGTGAGCGCTGACCATCCAGGCGCCCTGGCGCCGGGCCAGGGCCGGGCGCTTTTCGATCCGGTAGAGCGGCGTCTCGCTGGAGCGGCGAAAGACGGAGAACACCGCCGCGTCCTTCAGCCCATCGATGGCGTAGTCGCGCCAATGCCCGGCCGCGACCATGCGGCCATAGAGGCTGAGAAGCTGGTTGAGTTCATGCCGATCAAAGAACACCACGCCGTGCGGCGGCTGGGGCGGAGCGGGCTGGTGCGCGGTGTCGAAAGCCATGCGGGGTAGAGCCTAGCGGCGCTTTCCCGATTTGGCGAGCGGGGTCAGCTTCGGGTGGCCGCGATTGCTTGATCATCCACGCCATGGTAGATAATATTCCTATATATCTACCTTTTTGGGGCCATTGACCCGTGCAACTCAATATCAAGAATGACGAGGCGCATGGCTTGGCGGCGGCCTTGGCCGAACTTACCGGCGAAAGCCTGACGGTGGCGGTCACCTCCGCCCTTCGAGATCGCCTCGAGCGTGAGCGCCGCCGACGCGAGGGCGCTAAGATAGCCGCGCGCTTGATGGCCATCGGCGCACGCTATGCCGCGGCGCCCGACGCCGGCGCCGGCCCTCCCGATGAGATCCTCGGCTATGACGAGAATGGCCTGCCCCGATAGTGGTGGTCGACAGCTCAGCCCTGGTGGCGATCTTCCTTCAGGAGCCGGAAGCCGCCCGTTTCGCCCGAACCATCGGCGAAGAAGCGCGGCCGATCATGTCGGCGGCCAACGTGCTTGAAACCTCGATCGTCCTTCGCGCCCTGAAGCGGATAGCCCCGGCCGACGCGGAGAGCTGGTTGGATGAGTTTTTGGCCGCGGCGGCCATCGATGTCGCGCCGGTCACCCGACAGCAGCTCACCGTGGCCAGGGCCGCTCACGCCCGCTTCGGCAAGGGAAGCGGCCACGCCGCCCAGCTGAACTTCGGTGACTGTTTCGCCTACGCCTTGGCGATTTCGCTGGGCGCGCCCTTGCTCTTCAAGGGAGATGACTTCTCACGGACGGATGTCGAAAGGGCGGCTTAGCGGGCAAATCCTTTTGCCGCCTTCCAAGCGTGGCCGCGAAAGCACGAAGCGCTGCAATAGTTTTCCAACGCGTGGCGCCGAAAGCGTCGCCGCGCGTTTGGCTGCGATGACATCGCCCGCGCCGTCCGAGCTATCCCTTGATCAGGCAAGTCTGCCCGACCACGTCGAGCAGACCGTCCAGGCCATCGCCAAGCTGCACGCCGAGCACGATCGGCGGGCGAGCGCCCTGGAGCGTATCGTCGATCGCATGACCCGCTTGGTGGCGCGGCCGGCCTTTATCGGCGCGGTGACGGTGGCGGCGGCTCTCTGGGTGGGCGGCAATCTCCTTCTGGGATGGCTGGGCCGGCCCAGCCTCGACCAGCCGCCATGGCCCTGGCTGCAGACGGTGTCGGGCCTGGGGGCGATCTATATCACCGCCCTGGTGCTCATCAGCCAGAGGCGCAAGGACGAGATCTCCGAGCTGCGCGAACAGCTCACCCTTCAGCTGGCCGTGCTCACCGAACAGAAGACTTCCAAGCTGATCGCCCTGTTCGAGGAATTGCGGCGTGACAGCCCCACCCTCGCCGACCGCGCCGACTACGAGGCCGAAGCCATGTCGACCCCGGCCGATCCGCAGACCGTGATCCAGGCCTTGCACGAGACCCACGAAGGTCTGCTGGCTCGGGACGAGGGCCCGGCCGAGGAAGCCTGAACGCGGCCCACGGCGTCATCCGGGCGCGGTTCGCGAGGCGGGAGGTGGTCAGGCGCATATCGAAATCCGTTCACAGAGCCTTCCAACTCGCCAGGGGCGCGGATATTTCAGTCCCATCAATAACCAAAGCCAAGGGAGATACTCCGATGAAGCCACTCTTGATCGCCGTCTGTGTCACGGCCCTGCTCGGCGCCGCCGCCGCGTCGGCCCAGCCCGTGCCGCCGCCGGAGCAGAATGTCGGCAGCCATCACGGCAATATCGAAGCGGCCCAGGCCTATACGCGCCAGGCGTGGAACCGGCTGAGCGAAGCCCAGCGCGACAACCACGACGACGCCGGCGGCCACCTTCGCCGCGCCAAGGAACTGCTCGATCAGGCCAGCGCCGAGATGAAGGCCGCCGCCGTCTATCTCAACAGCGGGCGCTAGGGCGCACGATCAGGGGGCCAGCTAGACTGAAACCTCCGCGTCAAGCTGGAGCCCCCTTCCCCCGCTTCGCGGGTACTTCCCCCAGAGGGGGAAGAGAAAATAACGCTCTCCTCCCCTCTTGGGGGAGGGGGACCCCGAAGGGGTGGAGGGGGCTCCAGCCGGGCTGAAACGTCTGTGTTAAGCTGGAGCGCCCTTCCCCGGCTTCGCCGGTACTTCCCCTAGAAGGAAGAAGAGAATGACGGCCTAGGCCTCGCCGCCGGCGACCCAGCCTGCCTCCGGCAGGCGCCAATAGACGCCGTTCTCGCGCGCCATCATCTTGTGGCCGATCAGTTCGCGCCTGAGGGTCGCGCAATCCCAATGCCTGGCTTGGATCCGTTCGTTGACCTCGGCCTCGGCGTAGCGGCGATCGGGCTCGAACGCCTCCATCAGCCAGCGCAGCACCACGCCGCGCTTGCGCCGGCTGGCGGGGATGGTCTTGAGCCGCCCTTCGGCGTCGACGAAGGCCTGCAGCACCTTGGCGTCGGAGCCGGATTCGGGAGGCGGCGCGGCGGCGATGCCGCCCACCGGTTCGAGCACCCGCTTGGTCAGCTGTTCCAGGGCGGCCAGATCCAGGGCGTGCCAGCGCGTGGTGCCTTCCGCTCGGACGGTGACGAGGCCCTGGGCCTTGAGGATGGCCAGGTGGTGCGAGACCGTGGGCTCTTTGAGCGCCAGCAGTTCGGCCAGTTCCTGCACGCTGCGCTCACCCTGGGCGAGCAAGCCGACGATCCGCAGCCGGCTCTCGTGAGCCAGGGCCTTGAAAAATTCCAGCAGGGTTTCGGTCACGGCGCATCTCCTTCGACGCCCTTCTAATTAGATAGATATCGAATTTCAAGGCCGCGTCCTGGCGGGCCTCCCCGATGTCGAGGCCTTCAGTCGAGCGCCGTGGGAGGGTTCGGCTGATAGAGGCCGACCGTACCGCCGCCGGGAAAGCGGATCTTGGTGACCGATCCCCAACGGGCTGACTGAACCTCGGCGCAGTGGACACCCTTGGCCGCCAGGGCGGTCATTTCAGCGGTGAGGTCGTCGCACATGAAATAGAGTTCGTGCGCGGCCTCGCCCTCGGTGGGATGGACGGCGGCCTCCGCCGGCGGCAGGGCGAAGATCAGCCAGTCGTGGCCGGCGTCCACCGCCCGCAGGCCCAGGATATCCCGCAGAAAGGCGCGATCGGCTTCCGCATCGCGGCTGTAGAGGATCGTATGGGCGCCGAAAATCATCCGCTATCCCTCAATTATCGTCGCTTCAATTGGCCGCGCGGATCATGCGCCATTCCTCGTGATCCGGCGTGCCGTGATGGAGAAAGTCGCCGGTAATGAGCAGGTTCGAGCCGGTGCGCCGGTAGGTGAGATGTTCCCCGACATGGTCGCCCTGGCCATCGAAGACCGCCAAACCGGCCTCGCAGTTCGCGGCCTTGAACACCATCGGCGCGGCGCGGTCCTCCCAGGCGTGATCGAGCCCGGCGTCGAAGTGACGAAGGACCATGACGACGCCATCGCCGCCGGGCCGCACCGACATCATTTCGGCATAGCCGGTTCCGCTTTTGGTGAACTCGAAAGCGCTCCCCATCAGCCGGTCGCCGGGCGCGACAACCCAGCGTTCCTGGGCGGCCTTGGGATCGGTCGCGTTGACCCAGGCGCCGGCCATCCAGGCCAGATCAGGCAAGGCGCAGGGGCCGGAGACGGCCGGTCTAGCCAAGAGGAGGGTCGCGACAAAGGCCGATAAAATCGTTTTCAAGGTGTCGTTCCGGCGACGTAGCCGGGCAAGGTTGCCACCGGATCGCGCGGGACGCCATCCCGCGCCGGCTTGCGGGGCGCTTCGCGGCGGCCTTAAGGTGAGAGGGCCGGGCGGCGATCCGGATCGGGATGGAGCGTATCATGGGCGAGGCGGCGGTCAGCTATGCGCGGCAAGGCGCCCTGGCGCTTATCCGCCTGGAGCGGCCCGACGCGCTGAACGCCCTGACCCTGGCCATGATCGGCGAGATCGAGACCTTGGCGCGCCGGGCCGAGGCCGATCCGCAGGTGAGCGCAATCTGCATCACCGGGGCCGGTCGCGGCTTCTGCGCCGGGCTCGACATGAGCGTGCTGGCCGACCACGCGGCGGGCAAGGCGCCGGCCAGGGCCGCCGAAGACCGGACGCGCAACCCGGCCCTGTTCGCCTTCCTGACCGAGATCTCCAAGCCGGTGATCGCGGCGGTGAACGGCGTCGCCGCCGGCGGCGGTTTCATACTGGCGATGATGTGCGACCTTCGGTTCATGGCCGAGGGGGCGAGCCTGATCACCGTCTTCTCCCGCCGCGGCCTGATCGCCGAGCATGGGTCGAGCTGGCTGTTGCCGCGCATGATCGGCCTCAGCCGCGCCCTCGATCTGCTGTGGAGCTCGCGAAAGGTCGGCGCCGAGGAGGCCTATCACATCGGCCTCGCCGATCGGGTCGTGAGGCCGGAGGCCTTGATCGAGACGGTGGCGGCCTATGTCGAGGAGATGGCCCGCACCGTCTCGCCCCGCGCCATCGCCGTGATCAAGGCCCAGGTCCATCGCCACCTAGCCATGCCGTTCCTGGAGGCCTCATGGGAGAGCGCCGGCCTGATGGCCAAGGCCCTGGCCCATCCCGACGCCGCCGAAGGCGCCGCCTCCTTTGTCGAGCGGCGTCCGCCCGCCTTCGCCGCCTGGGCCGGAGAGAGATCATGATCAAGACCTATGAGACCCTGATGGTCGAGCGCGATGGCGCGGCGGCCCGGGTGAGCCTCAATCGGCCGGGCAAGCGCAACAGCATCGGCGGGCCGATGATGGTGGAGCTCTATGGCGTCCTTAGCGAGCTGGCGGCCGATCCGGGCTTGCGGGTGCTGGTGCTGCGCGGTGAAGGCGCTGACTTCTGTCCGGGCGCGGACGTCAAGCACTATGGCGGAGCCGATGCGGGGGCGGCGCCGGCGCCGCGCGCCTTTCCGACCACGCGGGAGTTCAATGTCGCGGTGCTACTGCACGAAATGCCGGCGGTGACCATCGCGGCGATCAACGGCGCCTGCGCCGGGGCCGGGTTCGGCTGGGCCTGCGCCTGCGACCTGCGCCTGGCCTCGGAGACGGCGCGCTTCAACAGCGCCTTCCTGGACGTGGGCGTGGCCGGCGACATGGGCGGGCCGTGGACCCTGCCAAGGCTGGTCGGCGCGGCCAAGGCGCGGGAGCTCTATTTCCTGCCCGGAAAGTTCGACGCCGCCGAGGCCCTGCGCATCGGCCTTGTCTCCAAGGTGAGCCCGGCGGCGGACTTCGAGGCCGATGTGGGGGCGATGGTCGCGCGCCTGGCGCGGGCGGCGCCACTGGCCCTGGCGGCCATGAAGGCCAGTTTCCTCGCCGCCGAAAAGCTGGGCCTTTCCGACTACGTCGCCCTGGAGAGCGAAAAGCACATGCGCCTCTTCCAGAGCGAGGACACCACCGAGGCGTTCAAAGCCTTCGTCGAGAAGCGCGCGCCGGTGTTTCATGGTCGGTAGTCGGAGGAGCGGCTAGTTTTTCTTTTCACCAAGGAGGACACGAAGAACACGAAGGGGCTGGAGGCGATCGGCCGAAGGCCTATCAGTCGAAGGCAACGGCTTTTTCGCGCCTTCGGCGCTGACCCGCGGCGCCCTTCGTGTTCTTCGTGTCCTTTGTGGTGAATTCAACGAACGCCACATCCACGGCCTTGGTCGGGAGAGGAAGGAAAGCCTGATGCGTTTGCGGCAGATCGCCCTGGCGGCGCGGGATCTGGATGTGGTCACCGGGGCGCTGGCTTCGGTGTTCGGGCTGAGGGTCGCCTACAATGATCCCGGCATCCATCACTATGGGCTGAAGAACGCCGTGCTGCCGGCCGGGACCGGGTTTCTGGAGGTGGTGCAGCCGATCCGCGAGGACGCCTCGGCGGCCAGGTTCCTGGCGCGGCGCGGCGGCGACGCCGGCTATATGGTGATCCTGCAGACCGCCGACGCGGAGGCCGAGCGCGCCCGGGTCTCGGCCCTGGGCGTGCGGGTGGTGGACGACATCGAGACCAAGGCCTATCGCGCCAGCCATTTCCACCCCGCCGACTTCGGCGGCATGCTGGTCTCCATCGATCAGCAGCGCACGGCGGTCGACTATCTGGAACCCTATGGCGACTGGTGGCCGGCCGGCCCGGACTGGCGCGAGGCGCGCACGGCAGGGGTGATCGACCTGGCCGGGCTAGCGCTGGCCAACGCGGACCCGGAGGCCCTGGCGGCAAAATGGTCGATGCTCCTCAGCGTTGATCCGGATACGGACAACCCGCTCCGCCTGCCCCTCGCTCACGGCGAGGTGCGGTTCGAAGCCGGCGCGCCGGGCGCCACCCTGATCTCGGCCATCGCCCTGAAGGTCACCGACGTGGACGACACCCTGGCCGGCGCCCGCGCGGCGGGGCTGGATGTGAACGACAAGGGCGTGTTGATCGGCGGCGTGCGCTTCCAGCCCATCGCATGAGCGCGGCCAATCCGTCTCTCGACGCCTGGCGCGAGTGGGTCGATCTCGATCGCCTCGTCGCCTGGATGGACGAGCGGGGCCTGGAGGCGGGGCCGATCGAGGCGCCGGCGAGACCTCCCGGCGGCACCCAGAACCTGCTGTTGAAATTCCGCCGCGGCGAAACCGAGTTCATGCTCCGCCGCCCGCCGTTGCATCCACGCATGGATGGCAGCGAGACCATGCGCCGGGAGGCGAGGGTGCTGGCGGCACTCGCCGACACCGACGTGCCTCATCCGCGCCTGATCGCGGCGTGCCCTCAGGAGGACGTGCTGGGCGCGGCCTTCTATCTGATGGAGCCGATCGAGGGCTTCAATCCCACCGTGGGTCTACCGCCCCTGCACGCCGGCGATCCGGCCGTCCGCCACGCCATGGGACTGGCGCTTGCCGACGGCATCGCCGCCCTGGGCCGGGTGGATCACGTCGCCGCCGGCCTCTCCGATCTCGGCCGCGCCGAGGGCTTTCTCGAACGCCAGGTCGGCCGCTGGAAAAAGCAGCTCGCCTCCTACGCCGACTATGAGGGCTGGGCGGGGCCGGGCGAGATCGAGGGCGTCGACGAGATCGGCGCCTGGCTGGAGGCGCACCGGCCGGCGACCTTCAAGCCGGGGATCATCCACGGCGACTATCACCTGGCCAATGTGCTCTATCGCTTCGACGGCCCGGCCCTAGCCGCCATCGTCGACTGGGAGCTGACCACCATTGGTGATCCCCTGCTCGACCTCGGCTGGCTGATGGCCACCTGGCCCTTGCCCGACGCCGCGCCCGGCGAGCGCCTGACCGTCACGCCCTGGGAGGGCTTTCCCACCGCCGCCGAACTGGTGGAGCGCTATGGCGCCCAGACCGAGCGGGATATGCGCCACATGGACTGGTACGCCGTGCTGGCCTGTTTCAAGCTCGGCATCATCCTCGAAGGCACGAACGCCCGCGCCGCCGCCGGCAAGGCCGACCAGACCACCGGCGACGCGCTCCACGCTCAGACGCTGAGCCTGTTTCGGCGAGCGTTGGGGTGGATTGGGTAGGGATAGCGCTCGGCCTCCCCACCCTGACAAACGTCATCCTCGACCGTCAGTGTCGAGGATCCATGAACGCCTTCCGTGGGGTGGACGTGCGCGCGCACGTCCACGGCGGACGCCGAGATCATGGGTCGCCGGGCCATAAGCGAAGGAAGGATGGCCGCCCGGCGATGACGGTAGGGGAGGATGTGGCGATGTGCGCGAACGAGGATTCCAATGGTCCGGGCCGCTGATTGCCCGACACTTTGGGAGGGCTTAGCGTGCGGATAGGTTCGGGGAACGGGAAAACCACCATGACCATCACCCTTCGTGAGGGCCGGCCGGAGGACGCGGGCGAGGCTGGGCGCATCTGCTATGAGGCGTTCCACGCCATCGCCACCGCGCATGGTTTTCCGCCGGATTTTCCCAGCGCCGAGATGGGCGTGGCCGTGCTTGGCGGCATGCTGGGTGTTCCGGGCACATACGGCGTGGTGGCCGAGGTGGATGGCCAGATCGCCGGCAGCAATTTTCTGATGGAGCTCAATCCGATCAGCGGCGTCGGGCCGATCACGGTGGACCCGAAGATCCAGAACCGGGGCCTGGGCGGGCGCCTGATGGAGGCGGTGATGGAGCGCTCGGCCGCAAAGGGCTTCGCCGGCATCCGCCTGGTGCAGGCCGGGTACCATTGCCGCTCACTGTCCCTCTATTCAAAGCTGGGCTTCGATGTCCGAGAACATCTCTCCTGCCTGCAGGGCCCGGCCATCGGCGAGATCGTGGCCGGCTACGCCGTGCGCGTGGCGACCGACGCCGATCTCGCCGCCTGCGACGCCCTGTGCGCCAGGGTGCATGGCGCGCACCGCGGCGGCGAGCTGGCGGAAGCCGTGGACCGGGGCATAGCGCGGGTGGTGGAGCGCGGCGGGCGCATCACCGCCTACGCCAGCCAGGTCGCCTTCTTCGGCCACGCCGTCGCCGAGACCACCGACGATCTCAAGGCCCTGATCGCCGCGGCCGAGCAATTCGGCGGCCCGGGCATCCTCATACCCTCGCGCAACGGCGAGCTGCTGCGCTGGTGCCTGGACAAGGGTCTGCGGGTGACGCAGACGGCGACCCTGATGAGCAAGGGCCTCTACAACGAACCCCTGGGGGCCTGGCTGCCTTCGGTGCTTTATTGAGATCGTCGAAAGGCCATAAGGCCACGACGCAGTCATTCACGGAGCACCATCCTCGGCGACGCGACCTCAGAAAACTGGCTTTACCACCATCAGCCAGATGATCGCCATCACCGCCGCGAAGGCCGGAAAGCCGAACGCGAACCATAGTCGCCAGAGGCGATGATACGCGTCCGGCAATGGCGAACCGGTATCCGCCGCCGCCCTGGCCAGATCGCGCATGCGAATCTGCATCCAGACGACCGGCAACCAGAAAACGCCGGTGACGACATAGAGAACGAGACTCAAAGCGATCCATCCATGGAACAGGGAATAGCCGGAAAGCAGCGCAAGGGCGCCGCCGGTGATGGGTTGAACGACAACGGCCGTGGCGGTGAAGAGAGTGTCGGCGATGACGACGATGCCGGCGGTGTGGGCGATCAGCCGCGCGTCGGCGGTGCGATGAGCCATCAGCATGAAGAAGGCGATCCCGGCGCCCGTGCCGAACAGCACCGTCGCGCCGATGACGTGCGCGGTCTTGAGAAGCAGGTAGAGGTTCATCGATCGTCCATCATCGCCAGGGCCACTAGCGCCAGGATCGCAGCGGGCGCCGTCTTGACGAGGGGCCCGAGCGGATCGGCCCAGAGATCGGGGCGCCAGAGCGTCGCGCCCGCGAGATAGGCAAGGGTGATCAGAACCATGCCCTTCAACGCGGTGCGCGCGGTACGGCGTAGGCAGATCAGCAATCCCAACGCAATATCGACGCATGCCCCGCCCAAAACGATAAAATTGGCGACGTCGAAATTGAAGCCGGCGCGGGTCAGCTGAGCGATGGCGGCGCTCCGGCTTGCCAGGCCGACGACGCCGGAAGCGATCCAGAAGATTGCCAGGCCAGTCAGCGCCAAAGGCTTGAGGAAATAGAGGCGAGCGTACCAGCGCTCTTGCACGCCAGAAGGCCATGCCGAGAGGATATCCTGGAGGCTGCGAGGCGCGAAGCCAAGGCGCCTGGCGCCCTCGTCCGGTTCGCCGCGCACGCCCTGGGCGAGCTGGGCGATTGCCGTGGAACGCATGGCGCTGCGCCAGCCGAGCCAAGTAAGACCATCGGCGATTCCAGCGCCTAGTCGTCCAATCAGCGACGGGACGTTCAAAACCGGCGCCGGCGCGATGCCGAGCCACGCCCGCAGCGCGCGCAGCACCTGCGCTAGGGTCGTGCGCTCACCCGAGATCAGCGTGGCCATCATGCGCGCCGGGGCGTTGGGCTGGATGGCGTTGACGGCGCAGGCAGCCACATCTTCCGCCGACACGACCTGCACGGTTGATCCAGCGTGGACGGCCGGAACAAAGAACGGAAAAGCAGCGAGACCACGCAGGAGGGCCGAGCCGCCGTAGGCGGCCGGGGCCAAAACGAGGCCGGGCCGGATGACGATCAGATCCAGGTCAAGCGCCGTCAACGCCTGTTCGGCCCGCTGCTTTGTGTGGTTGAAACCACCCGATCCAGCCTCGACGCCAACGGCCGAGATATGGACAAACCGGCGCACGCCCTGGTCGACACAGGCGTGCGCGAGGGCGAGCGGTCCGGTCACATGCACGGCTGTCAGATTATCGCGGGGACCGTCCTGCAAGGCGCCGGCGCAATTGATCACGGCGTCGATTCCGATCAGGTGGCCGACCCATTCGGCCATGGTGGCGGCCGTCAAATCGGCTTCGACCCAGGTGATCCTTGGCTCGCGACGTCGAGCCACGGCGACGTCTCGACCCACGCCGACAATTTCGTGCCCGTCGCCAAGCAGTCGGGCGGCCACATAGCCGCCTATCAAGCCGTAGGCGCCGATGAGCAAGACACGCATTTCAGCACTGCCCTGATAGTCTGTGAGGGTTTGAAATTGGTAGGCCCCTACGTCCTACCGGCCGGAGGATCGAGGCGAGGGTGGTCATCGACATTGGCGCTATCTCGGAAATATGCTGCAATCGCGTCGGTGAAGCTCATCACCGATCCCTCCCTCCTGCCATGAGAGACTAGACCGATGACCTGGAGAGCCCAAGGCCGGGGCCCGGTCCTCGCCCTGGCGGCGGCGATCGGCGTCGCCACCCTCCTGGGCGCGGCCGCGCCGGCGCCTGGCGAGGCGCCGCAATATGACGCCCAGGGGCGGATGGCGCCGCCGGCCGACTACCGCGACTGGGTGTTTCTAAGCTCCGGCGTGGACATGAGCTATAGCGACGCGCCGGCCATGCCTGGCGGACACATGTTCGACAATGTCTTCGCGCCCCGCGCCGCCTATGAGGCGTTCAGGAAGACCGGCGTGTGGCCCGACAAGACGATGCTGATGCTGGAAAACCGCGGCGGGGCCTCCAAAGGTTCGATCAACAAGCGCGGCGTCTTCCAGTCCGGCGATGTGCTGGGCCGCGAAGCCCATGTGAAGGATACGGCGCGCTTCAAGGGTGGCTGGGCCTTCTTCGGCTTCGATGGCGACGCGCCCGCCGCCCAGATCCCCTATTCGGCCGCCTGCTATTCGTGCCACCAGGCCCATGCGGCGGCCGATACGACTTTCGTGCAATTCTATCCGACCCTTCTGCTGGTGGCGACGAAGCTTGGAACCCTGAGCGCGGCCTATCTCGCCGAAACGAACGCCGCTGACCGCAAGTGACTACGCCGAGGCGCCCGCATGATCGACGCGAGGATCGTCCAACGTCTAGCGATGGCGACCCCTGGGGTGGTCGATGAGTCGAATGATCTGTCCCTGAGATTTTCCGCAGGCGGAAAGGCGTTCGCCTGGACCTGGATGGAGCGCACGGCGCCACGCAAGCTTCGCCGGGCGCGGATGGACGTGCTGGCCGTTCGCTGCGCCCTGGCGACCAAGGGGATGCTGCTGGCGGCAGCGCCGGACCGGTTCTTCGATGAGCCGCACTATCACCGCTATCCGGCCATTCTCGCGCGGTTGGATGTGATCGATGAGGCGGAATTGGCCGCACTGCTCGACGAGGCTTGCCGGCTGGTCAGCGCTGGCTGAAGGTCGGATCGTGAAGCCGCAGTCTGATTCCCTTCCGATCCTGATCCTCGCCGCGGCGCTTTTGGCCGGCGCCGCCAGCCCGCCGCCGATCACGTGCGTCAAAGGGTCGACCTCCGCCGATTGCGTCGCGCCGAAGAAGGCGCCGGCCAAGAAACACGCGCCCGCTGGGCATTCCGTCACCTATGCGCCGGAGCCGACGGTCTATCAGCCGGCGGACGCAGTGGAGACCGAAGCGACCGAGACGACGGCGACGGAGACCATCGCCAAGCCGACGCGCGCCTGCCACTATGTGAACGGGCGCAAGGTCTGCCGCTAGCCGACTTGAGCGCCCTCGAAGCCGCGTTTCATGGCCGCCATGCCCTGGCCCATCATGAGGTCGAAGGTGGCGGCGGCCGCCTGAGGCAGGACATCGGCGACCCATACGGCGCGCGTGCGGCCATCGCAGGCGTCCAGTATTTCCAGGACGCCGTTGTGGTGCGTGACGCTCTGGCTCTCGATGGTCCAGACGAGGCGGCGGCGGGCGTCGTCCAGATCGACGATCACCTCCTTCACCATCAGGCCATTGGCGAAGGTGACCAGGCGCTCGGGCGGATCGGCGCCGGCCACGACCTCTGTGTCGGCGACGAAGCCGGGGACCAGCCGGGTATGCAGCGCGCCGATATCGCGGGCGGCTTCCCACACCGCCTCCGGTGATGCGTCGATGAGAACTTCCTTGCGGATCGAGGCCATGGGATTTCCTCCTGTTGATGAGGAAAGCCTAGCGGCGGGGCGCCGTCGCGGCGCGCAGGAATCGGACGCGGTCATCGGCCCGGGGGCGTACGAGCCCGCCGCGCCGTGCTAATTTTGGGGTCGAAAGGGTTCTCACATGGATATGGCCATCGATCCGGGTCGGAAGCGCGATTTCGGGGCGCTCGATTTCGCCGAGTGCGAGCGGGCGCGCTATGCCCGCGATCCGGCCTATGACGGGCTGATCTTCATCGGCGTGACCTCCACGCGCATCTATTGCCGGCCGGTCTGTCCGGTGCGCCAGCCGCTCTCCAAGAACGTGCGCTACTACCCCAGCGCCTCGGCGGCCGAGCGCGCGGGGTTCCGGCCCTGCCTGCGCTGCCGGCCGGAGACGGCCCCGCACTCGCCGGCCTGGAAGGGCGTGCGGGCCACGGTCGGCCGGGCCCTGCGCCTGATCGAGGAGGGGGCGCTGGACGGCGGGGATGTGACCACCCTGGCCGAGCGGCTGGGGATAGGGCCCAGGCACCTTTGCCGCCTCTTCCGCGCCCATCTGGGATCGACACCGGTCAAGGTGGCGCGCACCGCCCGGGTGCAGCGGGCCAAGCGCCTGATCGACGCCACCGATCTTTCCATGACCGAGATCGCCGCCGCAGCCGGCTTCTCCAGCCTGCGAAGCTTCAACACCGCCTTTCGCGAGGCCTATCGCCGCGCGCCGACCGATCTGCGGCGGGGCGGCGTGAAGGCGGCGCCGCCGGCGCGCCAGGCCTGATCTGGCCGCTTAGGCCGGCCGCCTGGCCCGCATGGCCTGGGCGATGGTGCCGTCGTCGAGCCAGTCGAGGTCGCCGCCGACGGGGACGCCGCGGGCCAGCATGGTCACCTGGACCCCGACGCCGGCGAGGCTGTCGACCAGATAGTGGGCGGTGGTCTGGCCATCAACGGTGGCGGGCAGGGCCAGGACCACCTCGCGGACCCCCTCGTCGGCGGCGCGGGTCGCGAGAGCCCCTATGCGTAGAGCGCCGGGGCCCACGCCATCGAGGGCCGAAAGCAGGCCGCCCAGCACATGGTAGCGGCCGCGGAAGGCGCCGGCGCGCTCCATGGCCCAGAGGGCGCCGACCTCCTCGACCACGCACAGCACGGCCCCGTCGCGGCCGGGATCGGCGCAGATGGCGCAGGGATCGGTGGTATCCAGAGAGCCGCAGGTCTCGCACACCTTGACCCGCTCGGCGGCGTCGGCCAGGGCCGCGCTCAGGGGGGCCAGAAGCTGTTCGCGCTTCTTCAAGAGGGTGAGGGTGGCACGGCGCGCGGAGCGGGGCCCGAGGCCCGGGAGCTTGGCCAGGAGGGCGATCAGGCGTTCGATCTCCGGCCCGGCCGAGGCGGATTTCACAGCTTGGGCATGCCCGGCAGGTCGGCCAGCGGGCCGGCCACCTCGCGCATGACCTCGGCCTGGGCCTGGTCGAGCTTGCGCTTGGCGTCGGCGTGGGCGGCGATGATGAGATCGGCGATGATCTCCCCTTCGCCCGGCGCCACCAGGCTCTCCTCGATAACAAGGCCGGCCAGTTCGCCCGAGCCCTTGAGGGTCAGGCGCACGAGGCCGCCGCCGCTGGCCCCCTCCACCGAACTTTCGGCCAGCCTGGCCTGGGCGGCCTGCAGCTTTCCCTGCATGGCCTGGGCCTGCTTCATCAGCTCGCCAAGATCCTTCACTCAATCCTCCTCGGTTACAGCTTCGTCGGCGTTTTCGGGCGCGGGCGCGGCCTGAGGGATGGCCATGCGGCGCACCTCCAGGATCTCGGCGCCGGGGAAGGTGGCCAGCAGCGACTGGACGAAGGGTTCGGCCAGGGCCTCCTCCATGTCCTTGGCCAGAGCGCGGTGCTGGCGTTCCAGCAGGGTTTCGGCCCCGCCGCCGCCCTGGGCGGCCACCAGCCATGGCTGGCCAGTCCACTCCTTGAGCCGGGCCGACAGGCGCTGGGCGAAATTGGCCGGACAGCCGGGGACCGGCTCGAATTCGATGGCGCCGGGGCGAAAGCTGATCGGCCGGACATATTTTTCCAGATCGAGCTTGAGGCCGATGTCGCGGCGCTGGTCGATCAGGGCGGCCACATCCTCGAAGGATTTCGGCTCGGCGAGATGCTGGGCGTGGGCGGAGGCGGCAAGCGGCGCCCGGGCCGTGGCCGATCCGCCGCCGCCGGAACCGCTCGGCGCGGCCGGCGGAGCGCCAAGGGTCGTCGCCTCGCCGGATTTCAGGGCCTTGAGCGCCTCCTCGGGGCCGGGAAGGTCGGCGGCGTAGGCCAGGCGGATCAGGGTCATCTCCAGCGCCGCGGCCGGGTCGGGGGCGTTGCGCACATCGCCCAAGGCCTTGAGCAGCATCTGCCAGAGCCTGGCGAGGCTGCCGGCCGAAAGCGCCGCGCCGATGGCGGCCAAATGGGCCGCCTGATCCTTGGGCAGGGCGAGGGCGTCCGGGCCCAGGGCCTTGGCCACCGAGGCGCCGTGACAATGCTCCAACAGGTCGAGCATCACCGTCGCCGGATCGACGCCGAAGGCGAACAGGGCGCGGAAGGCCTCGATGGCCGCGCCGGCCTCGCCACGCACGGTCTTTTCGAACAGCTCGATGGTCTGGATGCGGTCGGCCAGACCCAGCATGTCGCGCACGGTGGCGGCGCTAACCTTCTCGCCAGGGTCGGCCTGGACAATGGCCTGGTCGAGCAGGGACTGGGCGTCGCGCACCGAGCCCTCCGCCGCCCGGGCGATCAGCATCAGGGCCTCGGCCTCGATGGCCGCGCCCTCGGCCTCGGCGATCCGGGCGAGGCTCGCGACAATCACCTCGGGCTCCACGCGGCGCAAATCGAACCTCTGGCAGCGCGAGAGGATGGTCACCGGGACTTTTCGGATCTCTGTGGTGGCGAAGATGAACTTGGCGTGGGGCGGCGGCTCTTCGAGGGTCTTCAACAGGGCGTTGAAGGCCGCCGTGGAGAGCATGTGCACTTCGTCGATGACATAGACCTTGTAGCGCGCCTCCGCCGGGGCGTAGCGCACCCCATCGAGCATCTCGCGCATCTCATCGACTTTGCTGCGGCTGGCGGCATCGAGCTCAAGGACGTCGAGGTGGCGGCCCTCGACGATGGCCTTGCAGTGGCGGCCCTCGACGGCGAGATCGGTAAGGCTGGGCTGATGGACGGTGTCGCTCTCATAGTTGAGGGCGCGGGCCAGCAGGCGGGCGGTGGTGGTCTTGCCCACGCCGCGCACGCCGGTGAGCATGAAGGCGTGGGCGATGCGCCCGGTGGCGAAGGCGTTGGTGAGGGTGCGGACCATAGCCTCCTGGCCGATCAGGTCCTCGAAGGTGCGCGGCCGGTATTTGCGCGCCAGCACTGTGTAGGCGGGCGCGACTTCCAACGCCGTAGGGGCCGGCGCGGCGCCGAACATGTCATGGGTGGCCTCGTCGCGCTCGGCGGCCGGTGTCTCGAGCTCGAGGGCGTCGTCTGTCATGGGCCGCTGGGTCGCTGAAGTCGGTGGAGACCGGCAAACGACCCGGAGTAAATCCCGTTACGGCTGCTTCCTTCCGGACCTGACCGGGTTGGCGAGGCCTCCGCCCATCGCCGATCTCCACGGCCTATATCGCGTGGCGGGAGGCCGGGCGCAAGCGGGCGTGTCGCGGTGGAGGAGGAAGCGCACCACAAAGGCACAAAGGACACAAAGAAGAGGGAAGCGACCGCGCGACGGCGAAGCCGTCAATCATGTCCCGGAGCTAGAGGATTGTTGCGCCTTCGGCGCGATACAACGTCAAGCTTTGTGTCCTTTGTGTCTTTGTGGTGCGCTTTCCAGATGGCGCCCAAGGGTGTGACGACGGCGTCGGGCTCGGCTAAGAGCGGTGGCATGACGCTGAAAGCCTTCACCAACACCTTCGCCGGCAATCCCCTGGATCGGGCAAGCTATCGCCGCCCGGATGAGGCGTGGCTCGCCGAGCAGCTCGCCTCGCCCGACTCCCTGGCCGTGGCTCTCTGGAACGGCCGCCCGCTGGTGGAAAGCACGAAGGAGGGCGGGACGCAGATCGCCTATCTGGCGGCGGGCATGGCCAAGGTGCTGGCCGGCGGGCCGGAGCGGCTCCTGTTCCTGGGCCTTTGGAAGGATATCGCGATCTTCGCCGTCGATCTGGAGGGCGAGAGCGATCCGGCCGACGGGCCGCTTGAGGGCCTCGGCCGGTTCGAGGACCTTCGGGGCCTCGCGCTGACCCTGCCAGCCAATGAGGCGGCCATCGTCGCCACCGCTAAGTCGATGTTCGAATGGCGGCGCAAGCATCGCCACTGCGCCAATTGCGGCCAGCCCACGCAGGCCATCGAGGGCGGCTGGAAGCGGGCCTGCCCAGCCTGCCAGACCCAGCACTTCCCGCGCACCGATCCGGTGGTGATCATGCTCGCCACCAAGGGGGAGAAGTGCCTGCTGGGGCGCCAGGCGGCGTGGCCCAAGGGCATGTATTCGGCCCTGGCCGGCTTTCTGGAGCCGGGCGAATCCATCGAGGAGGCCTGCGCGCGCGAACTCTTTGAAGAGGCGGCGGTGCGCGCCACGTCCGTGCGCTATCACTCGACCCAGCCCTGGCCCTATCCGTCATCCCTGATGATCGGCCTGATCGCCGAGATCGAGACCGAGGAGGCGGTGGCCGACGACATCGAGATCGACGAGGTGCGCTGGTTCACCCGCGAGGAGGCCGGGGCACTGATCCGCGGCGAACTGGCCGACGCCAAGGCCCCGCCGGGCATGGCCATCGCCCACCAGCTGATTAAGGCCTGGGCGGCGGGGGCCTAGGAACGGCTGGCGTCGACCGACCCAGCGGCTCTAGGTGGTGATCACGAACGTCGCCAGCATGTAGGTCTCCAAGGCGGCCATGGACAGGCCGGCGATCCACTGCAGTCGAACCGAGTTCGACCAGCCGCCGACCAGGGCGGACGCCAGCATCAGGGTGACCAGCAGGTCTTCCCAAATCCAGTCGGCGCCGCCAATCCCCGCGCTGCTGTTCCGATAGGCGAAGTTCTGGAGGAGGTTGACGACCATCATGACCGCGAAGGCGCCGGTGAAGGCGCGGCGATGGGCGGCGTAGTAGGCCGGCATATCGGGAGGCGCGCCGCTCTCCACGCGGATCGAGACCAGTGAGCAGGCGAAGTATTGCAGCGCCGCCGGGACGAACTGAAGCAGCACGTCGACCACGGTCCAGGTCTTGATGATATGGAGCTGCCAGATGCTCAACCAGTTCACCAGGAGACCGATGAGCGCGTTGATCATCCAAAGCGCGAGGAGACCGGAAAAGCGCAGGCGCCGGCGAGCCAGGATGAGCTCGTTCGTGCTCGACAGCAGATGCGCCAGGGCGACCGCGAAGACGAACGACAACAGTATGGTGATCTGTTCGAACATGGCCCCTCACGCCCATAGAGCCCGTCCACCCTTGGCGGGTCAACGCCTGGCGCCTGCGTCCGAAGGCGACGGGACGGGAACGTGCGTCATCCAGACCGCACGGCCATCAAGGCGTCCTAAGCCGCCGTCTTGGCCCGCGTCTCCTCGCCGACGAAGGCCACCTTGGCGCCCTTCTTCACCGCCAGGCCGAGCTGACGGGCGTCCCAGTTGGTCAGGCGCACGCAGCCGTGCGAGGCGCGCTTGCCGACCAGGGTCGGGTCCGGCGTACCGTGGATGCCATAGGTTTCCTTGGTGAGGCCGATCCAGGTCGAACCCACTGGATTGTTGGGGCCGGCGGCGATGGTCAGCTTGGCTTTGGACTTGCCGAAGGTGAGCCGCGCCGGATCGAAGGTGTAGGTGGGGTCGGGGGCCACATCGCGCACCGCCCAGTCGCCGCTGGGCGCCGGCCGCTCCTGGCTGCCGACGGTGGCCGGGTAGACGGCCACGAGCTTGCCGGCGCCGTCGAAGGCGCGGACCTGCTGGCGGGTCTTGTCGACCTCGATGCTGGCGACCTGAGCGCCCAGGGCCGGCGCGCCCACGGCCGCGACGGTGATGGCGGTTCCCGGCTTGGCGAAATCGGCGCCCGGATTGAGGCTGGCGAGCAGGGCCTGATCCATGTGGAAACGCTCGGCCAGGAGCTGCTGAGGGCTGTCGAAGCCGAGGTGTTTCAGCTTGGCCATCTCAGCCATATCGGCGGGGGTCTTGCCGAGGAACGGGCCTATCACATCGTCGGGCGAGATCACATAGCGGGTCATGGCCGGGGCCTTGTCGGCCGTAGTGAGGGCGTTCCAGGTCTGGGCGTCCAGGGGGCCGGGCTTGAGGCCACGGGCGCCCTGGTAGGCGGCGAGCGCCTGCTGGAGGTTGCCGCCATCGCGGCCGTCGATCACGCCGGGCGAGAAGTGGGCGCGGTCCAGCAGGACCTCGGCCTTGATGAGCTGGTCGCGCAGGGCGTCGCCCTTGGCGGCGGGCGCGAAGACGGCGGTGTCGATGGCCGCGGCGGGATCGGCCGGCGCCGCGGAGGCCGCCGCCGGAACCGGAGCCGTGGGCGTGGGCGTGGGCGCCGGAGCGGGGGAAGGCGCTGGCCCGGCGGCCATGGTCATGGCGACCGCGGCGCATAAAAGCAGCGCGCGAGAGGTTATCATCGGGTCCATCCTTCAACGGTCATCGGATGGGAAAGGGTGAGCGACTCGGAGGTTCCATCCGGCCCGGGAACAGGCGTGGCCGCGGGCCGTTGAGAGGCCGACGATTTCGACGTCGAGGCGGCCGAAGGGCGGTTTGAGGCATGGGTTTGCGGCGCCTGGGAGTGACGATCGTCTGTCTGGCCGGCCTCGCGGCGCTCGCCTTCATCGCCTATGTGCTGGTCTTCCCACACCGGCCGCCGGCCGCCGGTGCGCCGCCAGCCAAGCCTCCGGTTTCATCGGCCCAGACAACCGCTGGGCCCGTCACCGCCAAGGCGCCTGCGCCTCTGATCACGGACTGCGCGGCGCCCGGCTTCGAAACCGCCGCGACGGCCAACGGCGCCAGCCTAACGACCCTCGCCTGGGCGCCGTTCCATCGGCCGGAGACCGGCTGGGGGATCTATGCGCCGCGCATCGCCCTGGAGATCGGCGTCGCCTGCGGACCCCAATCGGCCGGCTTCGCCAAGGCCCTGGCGCACTGGCAGGGCGCCCATCATCTGCCCGCCAGCGGCCAGCTCGACGCCGCCACTTTCGGGGCCATGAACACCGCCTGGGAGCTGGCGCGGCCGTTCGTGCGGCTGAGCCAGACCGGCGTCTGCCCCGACCCGCCAGCGGCCGACCAAATCGCCTGGGCGACGCCGGCCGAGGGCTACGAGGGCAAGCCGGTTCAGCTGCGGATCGGGGCTCTGGCCGCCTATCGCCGCCTGGCCGCCGCCGCCCGGGCCGACGATCCCGCCATCGCCGCCGACCCCAGGCTGCTGACGATCTTTTCCGGCTATCGCAGTCCGGACTCCGACGCGGCCCGCTGCGCCAAGGACGGCAATTGCGGCAATGTGACGAGGGCGCTTTGCTCGGCCCATCGCACGGGCCTGGCCATGGATATCTATCTGGGCGCGGCGCCGGGCTATGCGCCGGAATCCAGCGACGACGCCAACCGGCTCTACCAGGCCCAGTCGCCGGCCTACGCCTGGCTGATCGCCCACGGGGCCGACTATGGCTTCGTCAACTATCCGTTCGAACCCTGGCACTGGGAGTGGACCGGCGAGGCGCCGTAGGCTGGAGCCCCCTTCCCCCAGGGGGAAGAGAACGTAATGCTCTCCTCCCCCGTGGGGAGGGGGACCCCGAAGGGGTGGAGGGGGCTTCAGCCGGGCTGAAACGCCCGCTCCAAGCTGGAGCCCCCTTCCCGGCTTCGCCGGTACTTCCCCCAGAGGGGGAAGAGAAAGAAAGCCCTTCTCCTACGCCAACGGGAAGAGAAGGTTTCAGCCGCGCGCCAGGGCGGCTCGCACCAGCTCCAGACGATCGTTGCCGAAGTACATGTCGGCGCCGTTCACGAACATGGTCGGCGAGCCGAAGCCGCCGCGCGCGATCAGTTCGTCGGTATTGGCCTTGAGCGCGGCCTTGACGGCCGGATCGCCCATGCCCGCCATTACCTTGGCCGCATCGACGCCGGCGGCGGCGCACAGGCGCTCGATCACGTCGTCCTGGGAGATATCCTCGTCGCGGCCCCAGTAGGCTTCGAAGGCGGCGCGGGCGAAGGCAGCAAGCTTGCCCTCAGGTTCGAGGAAAAGGCAGGCGCGCATCACCTTGACGCTGTTCACCGGAAAGACCGTCGGCGGCATCTTGATGGCGAGGCCCGCCTGGCGCGCCCAGTCCTGCAGATCCTTGAGCATATAGCGCGCCTTCTGCGGTACGGGCGCGGCACGGCTGGCGTAGACGGTGGGATTGACGGTGTTGAAGACGCCGCCCACCAGGATCGGGCGCCAGACGATCTTCACCCCCAGCTCCGCCGCCATCGGCTGGATGTTGTGGAACGCCAGATAGGTCCAGGGGCTGGAGCAGTCGAAGAAGAATTCGATCATCATCTCGCTCCCGCAAAGGCGCCGCTCGCCTTGCCGCGCGCGCGGCGCCGCCCTATCACCGCGCGCATGACGCAGGAAGCGCCCGCACCCGAGGCCCGGCGCTCCGCCTGGGCCATGTACACCCTACTGTCGGTGATGTTCATCAACATCGTCGGCTTTGGCATCGTGGTGCCACTGCTGCCGTTCTATGGCGCCTCGTTCCACGCCGCGCCCTGGCAGATCGCCCTGATCTTCTCCGCCTATCCGATCGGCAATTTCTTCGGCGAGCCGTTCTGGGGCCGGCTCTCCGACCGGGTGGGGCGAAAGCCGATCCTGGTCTCCACGGTGTTGGCCAACTGCATCTGCTATGGCGCCCTGGCCTTCGCGCCCAACATTTGGATGGCCTTCGTCATCCGCCTCGCCGGCGGCCTGGCGGCGGGAAACGGCTCGGTGGTTCAAGGCTATATCGCCGATGTCACCCCGGCGGAGGACCGGGCCGGCCGCATGGCCCGGCTCGGGGCGGCCTATAATATCGGCTTCATCCTCGGCCCGTTCATCGGCGGGGTGCTGGCCAAGCCCTCGGCCGGGCCGATCGGCTTCCAGATCCCGCTGCTGGCGGCCTCGGCCCTGGCCGGCTGCTCGGCGGTGGGCATCGCCCTGGCGGTGCGCGAGAGCCGGACGCGGCCGGCGGGCGATCACAAGCCGCAAAGCCCGTGGGCCGCCATCGGCATGGTGGTCCGCCATCCGGTGGTCGGGCCCCTGGTCTTGCTGACGTTTTTGGTGGGCTTCGCCTTCAACGGCATCGAATCGGTGTTCGGCCTGTGGGCGCATCACCGATACGCCTGGCAGCCGCGCGAGGTGGGGCTCTGTTTCGGCATCGCCGGGCTGATCTCCTCGCCGACCCAGTTCTTCATCACCGGCACCCTGTCGCGGCGCTTCGGCGAGGCGCGGATGCTGGCCGTCGGCATGATGGGGACGGTGATCGCCATGGCCCTGCAGCCGTTCGGCGACGGCGGCTTGACCACCTATGGCCTGATGGCCCTGACGGCGCTGTCATCATCGGTGGCCTTCCCCAATGCCGGGGCGCTGATGAGCCGGGCGATCGACGAGCACAACCAGGGCCAGATCATGGGCCTCAACAACGCCACCAGCGCCTTTTCCCGAGTGATCGGCCCCCAGGCGTCCAGCTTCTTCTTCGCCATGGTCAATGTGAACGGCCCCTTCTGGCTGGGCGCGGCCATCGTCGCCCCCGCCATCCTCCTGGCCCTGGCGGCGGGGAGGGCGGCGCAGCGGGCGGAGGTGGTGTGAAGCGGCCGGGCCATTCCGTAGTGTCTCAGTTCCCCAAAATCGGCGAACTCCCTTCCACCTGCGTCATCCCGACCGCAGGCCTGCCTCTTGCAGGCCGGAGAGCCGGGACCCAGGGCCACGTCCAGCGTTCGTTGCAGCCGCGTGATGATCCAAACTCAGCGCCCGGTCCCCTGGGTCCCGGGTTTCCGTTGCGCTCCGCTCCACTGCACCCGGGATGACGCAAGTGGACGGGGACGACTTGGGGAACTGAGATAGTCCCCGCACTCCGCCAGACCTTGCCTTCAACGCCCCTTTGGCTTAGACACCCCGCCTTCGTGCGAGCCGCCTGGCCAACAGGCATGCCATGGCGGCTCTGAATTGCACTCATTTTATAGAGGACGGCCTCCGTCAGGGGCGCCGATGCGAAATGCCCAAACTGAAGACCAAGTCAGGCGCCAAGAAGCGCTTCAAGATCACCGCGACCGGCAAGATCAAGGCCGGGGTGGCGGGCAAGCGGCACCGGCTGATCAGCCATTCCGCCAAATACATCCGCCAGCAGCGCGGCACGAAGGTGATGAGCGAGGCCGACGCCAAGACCATCAAACTCTTCCTGCCCTACGGCCTGTGATCTTCTAGGAGCGATTTGAAATGGCCAGAGTGAAGAGGGGCGTCGTCAGCCACGCCCGGCACAAGAAGGTTCTCGAGCAAGCCAAGGGCTTCTGGGGCCGTCGCAAGAACACCATCCGCGCCGCCAAGGCGGCGGTGGATAAGGCGGGGCAATACGCCTATCGCGACCGCAAGGTGCGCAAACGCTCGTTCCGCGCCCTGTGGATCCAGCGCATCAACGCCGCCGCCCGGCTCGAAGGGCTCACCTATTCGCGATTTAGTCACGGCCTTGAGCTGGCCGGGATCGATATCGACCGCAAGGTGCTCTCCGATATCGCGGGCAACGACCCGGCCGCGTTCAAGGTCATCGCCGACAAGGTCCGCGCCGCCCTGGGCTGAGGCGGACCGCCGAACTTCCTTCTCTTCCCCCTTTGGGGGAAGTCCCGGCGAAGCCGGGGAAGGGGGCTCCAGCTTGACGCCGGCGCCAGGCCGAGGCCCCCTCCACCGCTTCGCGGTCCCCCTCCCCCAACGGGGGAGGAGAGGAAATGGGCAATCGCCATGACCGATCTTTCGGCCCTCGAGGAGGGCCTTCTTGAGCAAATCGACGCCGCGCCGACCAGCGCGGCGCTGGAGGCCGTGCGCCTGGAGGCGCTGGGCAAATCCGGGACCATCTCCGGCCTGCTGAAATCCCTGGGCGCCATGAGCCCGGACGAGCGCAAGGTCCAAGGGCCCGCGATCAACGGCCTTCGCGACCGCGTCGCCGCGGCGATCGCCGAGCGCAAGGCGGTGCTGGAGGCGGCCGAGTTGGACGCCCAGCTGGCGGCCGGCAAGCTCGATCTCTCCCTGCCGGCGCCGCCCCGTCGCAAGGGCTGCGTGCATCCGACCATGCAAGTGATGGATGAGATGATCGCCATCTTCGCCGAGATGGGCTTCTCCATGGCCGAGGGGCCGGACATCGAGGACGATTTCCACAACTTCACCGCGCTGAACTTCCCGCCCAAGCATCCGGCGCGGGAGATGCACGACACCTTCTTCCTGAAGCCAGGGCCGGATGGCGAGCGCAAGCTGCTGCGCACCCACACCAGTCCGGTTCAGGTGCGGGCCATGCAGAAGACCAACGCCCCGGCCCCGGCCCCCTGGATCGCCGCCGGCCGCGAGCCGCCGATCCGGATCATCTCGCCCGGCCGCACCTATCGGATGGACAGCGACGCCACCCACACGCCGATGTTTCACCAGATCGAGGGGCTGGTGATCGACCGCGCCATCCACATGGGCCACCTGAAATGGACGCTCGATCAGTTCATCGCCCGGTTCTTCGAGCTGGAGAGCGTCAAGACCCGCTTTCGCCCGCACCACTTCCCCTTCACCGAGCCCTCGGCGGAGATGGACGTGCAGTGCGACACCTCCGGCGGCGAGGTGAAGATCGGCCAGGGGACCGAGTGGAGCGAGATCGTCGGCTGCGGCATGGTCCATCCCAATGTGCTGACCAATTGCGGCATCGACCCCGATGAGTGGCAGGGCTTCGCCTTCGGCTTCGGCGTCGATCGGCTGGCGCGGCTCAAATACGGCATGCCCGATCTTCGCGACATGTTCGCCTCGGACACTCGCTGGCTGGCGCACTATGGCTTTTCGGCCTTCGCCGCGCCCAATCCGGCCTCGGGCCTGAGCTGAGGGAGCGGGGAAATGAAGTTCACCCTCTCCTGGCTGAAGGAACATCTGGAGACCGACGCCAGCGTGGCCGAGGTGGTCGAGGCCATGACAATGGCCGGGCTGGAGGTCGAGCATGTGGAGGACCCGGCCGCGAGGCTGGCCGCCTTCACCGTGGCCAAGGTGGTCGAGACCGTCCAGCATCCCAACGCCGATCGCCTGCGCGTCTGCCAGGTCGAGACCGTGGATGGCCTCAAGGAGATCGTCTGCGGAGCACCCAACGCCCGGGCGGGGCTGACGACCATCTACGCCCCGATCGGGACCTATATTCCGGGCACCGGCATCACCCTGGAGCCGCGCGCGGTGCGGGGCGTGGTTTCCAACGGCATGCTGTGCTCGGCGGCCGAACTGGAGACTGCCGAGGAGTCCGACGGCATTCTGGAACTGGCCGATTTGCCGGTCGGCACGCCGGCGGCCCAGGCCCTGGCGCTCGAAGCGGTGATCGACTTCGAGGTGACGCCCAACCGGCCCGATTGGCTCGGGGTTACCGGCATCGCCCGCGACCTGGCGGCGGCGGGGGTGGGCGCCCTGAAGGACCTTTCGATCGCGCCGGTTCCGGGCGTCTTTGCCCAGCCGATCGAGATCCGGCTCCCCGCGCCGGAGGCCTGCCCGGCCTTCGCCGGTCGTCTGATCCGTGGACTGAAGAATGGCCCCTCGCCGGCGTGGCTTCAGCAAAAGCTGAAGGCCGTGGGCCTTAGGCCGATCAACGCCCTGGTCGATGTGACCAATCTGATCACCTACGATCGCGCCCGGCCCCTGCACGTCTATGACGCGGCCCTGATCGCCGGCGGCTTCGTCGAGGCGCGGCTGGGGCGCGAGGGCGAGCGCGTGGCGGCCCTGGACGGCAAGACCTATGCCGTGACGCCGGATATGTGCGTCATCGCCGACGGCTCCGGGGCCATTGGCCTCGGCGGCGTCATGGGCGGCTCGTCCACCGGCTGTTCGGAAGCGACCATCGAGGTTTTCATCGAGAGCGCCTGGTTCGATCCGATCCGCACCGCCCAGACAGGCCGCGACACCGGCATCGCCTCGGACGCGCAATACCGCTTCGCCCGGGGCGTCGATCCGGAGTCCCTGGTTCCGGGCATAGAGTTGGCAACCCGGCTGATCCTGGATCTGTGCGGCGGCGAAGCCTCGGAGGTCACGCTCGCCGGCGCGGCGCCGGCGAGCCCGGCCGCCATCGCCTTCGATCCGGCCTATGTGCGCCACCTGTCGGGGCTGCATGTGGACAACGCCCGGTCCTGGGAGATTCTCGCCGCCCTCGGTTTCGTCCGCGATGGCGGCCAGGTTCAGCCCCCCTCCTGGCGTCGCGATGTGGAGGGCAAGGCCGATCTGGTGGAGGAGGTGGCGCGCATCGTCGGCTACGGCGCCTTGCCCGATGAACCTCTGCCGGCGATGGCGCGGCCGATCGGCGGCGTGCTCACGCCCCGGCAAGGCCGCATCCGCGCCGCCCGCCGGGCCCTGGCGGCCGCCGGCTATCAGGAAGCGCTCACCTGGTCGTTCACGGCCAGGGAAACGGCTGAGCTGTTCGGCGGCGGCGCCGAGGCGCTGGTGCTGCAGAACCCGATCGCCGCCGATCTCGACTGCATGCGCCCCTCGATATTGCCCGGCCTGATCGAGGCGGCCGGCCGCAACGCCCGGCGCGGCTTCGCCGATTGCGCCCTCTTCGAGATCGGCCCGGTGTTCGCCGGCGACGAGCCGGCCGATCAGCGCACCGCCATCACCGCCATCCTCGCCCCCCACGGCGCCCGGCGCTGGGACGGCGGCAAGGGCGACGATCTCTTCACCCTCAAGGCCGACCTGATCGATCTGCTGGAGGAGCTCGGCGCGCCCACCGCTTCGCTGCAGACCGTTCAGGACGGGGCGCCGCCGTGGTGGCGGCCGGGCCGCTATGCGCGGCTCCAGCTGGGCCCCAAGGCCCAGATCGCATCCTTCGGCGAAATCCATCCGCGCGTGCTCAAGGCGCTGGACGTGGAAGGCCCGATCTTCGCCTTCGAGATCGCCCTGGAAGCCATCCCCGAGCCGAAGAAGAAGGCCGCCAAGACCAAGCCGGCCCTGGCGCTCTCGCCGTTCATGCCGCTGACCCGGGATTTCGCCTTCGTGGTCGGCGAGGAGACGGCCGCCGGCGATCTGGTCCGCGCCGTGGCCAGCGCCGATCGCGCCCTGATCGCCGGCGCGCGGGTGTTCGACGTCTATCAGGGCGCCGGCGTGGCCGAAGGCTCAAAGTCTGTCGCCGTTGAGGTGACCATCCAGCCGCGCGAGGCGACCCTCACCGACGCCGAGATCGAGGCCCTGTCGGCGCGGATCGTGGCCGCCGCGGCCAAGGCGACGGGCGCCACGCTGCGGGGCTAGTCCGGCCGCAGCGACCGCCAGCCCACCGCGTGGATGCTTCGCGCGCCCAGAACGGCCGCGAGCGGCGGCGCCGAGAGGTGGCGGGCGAAGGCCGGGTCGCGAATGTTCAGCCCTCCGGCATAGGCGCCGAAGGCCGGCAGGATCAGGCGCTCGCCATCGGTGACGAAACAGCGCCGGCGCACGCTGCCGCCGATCGCCTTGACCCGGGCGCAGGGATGCAGGTGGCCGGCCACCTCGCCCGGAGCGGGGCCGAGCCCGGGTTCGTGGACGAGGTTCAAGCTATCGACGACGAGGCCGCTGACGACATCGCCGGGAAGGGCGCGCGGGCCATCGGCGTCGTGATTGCCGACGATCCAGACCAGGGTGCGGCCACTGGCCAGGGTGGCAAGGCGGGCGGCGTCGAGGGCGGCCAGCCGGCTCTCGGCCCCGCCATCATGGAAGCTGTCGCCCAGGAAGACGACCACGCTGGGGCTCAAGGCCTCGATCTCGCGTTCGAGCCGGTCGAGGGTTTCGCGGGTGTCGAAGGGCGGCAGCATCTGACCCCGGACGGCGAAGGAAGAGCCTTTTTCGAAGTGCAGATCGGCGACGATCAGGGCGCGGGGCGTCTCCAGCCACAGCGCGCCGCTCGGCCGGCACACCACCGAGGCGCCGGCGATGTGCAACGCCAGGCCGAGCGGATGGGCTAAGTGGCGCGGGGTCATGCGATGGCCTCGGCGATCAGGTCCTCGGCGGCGTCGGCCAGGATCATCTCGCCGACGCCCTCGCCCGGCGAGCGCTGCCGGCCGATCTCCAGGATCACCGAGACGGAAAAGGGCGAAAGGTGATCGAGCGCGGCATGGCGAATATGTCCCTTTATCCTCGCCAGCATCTGGCCAAGCCGGGCCACGTCCACCAGCCCATGGGCCGCATCGGCCCGGGCGCAGCGCAGGAGCAGGTGATCGGGCTGATGGCGGCGCAGCACATCGTAGATGAGATCGGTGGAGAAGGTTACCGCCCGGGCAGCCTTGCGCTCCCCTGGATAGCGCCGCTCGATCAGGCCGGAAATGAGCGCGCAGGCCTTGAACGCCGCCTTCATCATCGTGCTTTCGGCAAGCCAGGCCTCCAGATCGTCGCCCAGCATGTCCTCGGCGAAGAGCTCGGCCATGTCGAGGCCGTCGAGCGGCTTCAGCGCCCAGACGGCCACGGCATAGTCGTTGCAGACAAAGCCCAGCGGCCCCATGCCGAGGCGCTCCAGCCGCCGGGTCAGCAGCATGCAAAGGGTGGTGTGGGCCAGGCGCCCTTCGAAGGGATAGCAGACCAGGAAATTGCGATGGCCGCGCGGAAAGGTCTCCAGCAGCATTTCATCCGTAGCCGGAATGGCGGAGCGGTCGCGCTGCACCTCCAGCCACTCGCGCACGTCTCGGGGAAGCACCTCCCAGTGATGGGCGTCGGACATCATCGCCCGCACCCGTTGGGCGAGGAAGGTCGAGAGGGCGAATTTCGATCCGCCCCAGGACGGCATCTTAGCCTCTTCGCCCGGCGCGGGCGTCACCAGCACGTCCATTCCGGTGACGCCGATCAGGCGCCAGGTGCGGCCGGCGAAGATGAAGGTGTCGCCCACCTCCAGCACCTCGAGATAGCCCTCCTCGACCTCGCCAATCTTGCGCCCCGGCGTGGCCCGGCGGCCCGAGGCGATCCGCACCGCCAGCATGGCCGGCGAGACGATGGCCCCGATATTGAGCCGATGGCGCAGGATCATCTCGGCGTTGCGCGCGCGCCATCGGCCGTCGAGTCCCTTCACGATCCGCGCGAACCGGTCGTAGACGCGAAGGGCGTAGCCGCCGGTGGCGACGAAATCGACCACCGCCTCGAAATCCTCCCAGGAAAGCTCGCGATAGGGGCCGGCGGCGCGGACCTCATCATAGAGTTCGGTAAGGACGAACGGCTCGGAGCAGGCGCAGCCCATGACGTGCTGGGCGAGGACATCCAGCGCGCCCGTGCGCGGCGCCTCGCCATCGAGCGCGTTCTCGGCGATCGCCTCGCGCGCGGCCTGGCATTCGAGCATCTCGAAGCGGTTGGCCGGCACGAAGAGGGCGTGGCTGGCCTCGTCCAGCCGGTGGTTGGCCCGGCCGATCCGCTGCACCATGCGCGAGGCGCCCTTGGGCGAGGCCAGCTGTATGACGAGATCGACATCGCCCCAGTCGACGCCCAAATCCAGGGTCGAGGTGCAGACCACCGCGCGCAGTTCGCCCCGGCCCATGGCCGCCTCCACCCGCCGCCGCTGCTCGGCCGCCAGCGAGCCGTGATGCAGAGCGATGGCCAGGCCATCCTCATTGAGCCGCCACAGCTCCTGGAAGGCGAACTCGGCCTGGAAGCGGGTGTTGACGAACACCAGCGCGGTTCTGGCCCCGCGAATGGCGTCATAGACCTCGGGCATGGCGTGGCGGGCGGTGTGACCGGCCCAGGGCACGGTGTCCTCCGATAGCAGGACATCGACCACCGGCGGCGCCCCGCCCGATCCGCGCACCAGATCGACCGCCTCGGCCTCGCCCGGCGACATCCAGCGGCGGATGAGATCGGGATCGTCCACCGTGGCCGAAAGCCCGACCCGGCGATGCTCTGGGGCGAAGATATTGAGGCGGGCCAGATCGAGGGCCAGGAGATCGCCGCGCTTGGAGGGCCAGATGGCGTGGATCTCGTCCAGGATCACGCAGCGCAGATCCTCGAAATAGCGCCGCGCCCCTTCCCAGGCGCAGAACAGGGCCAGCTGCTCGGGCGTGGTGAGGAGGATATCCGGCGGCTTGACCCTCTGGCGCTGGCGCCGCGCCGCTCCGGTGTCGCCGGTGCGCGATTCGGCGACGATCTTCAGCCCCATCTCGGTGATCGGCCGGGTGAGGTTGCGCTCCACATCCACCGCCAGAGCCTTGAGGGGCGAAATATAGAGGGTGTGGATTCCCGGCGGCGTATTGCGCGGGGGCCGCTCGTTGAGCTCGATGAGGCTGGGCAGAAAGCCGGCCAGGGTCTTGCCGCCGCCCGTGGGCGCGATCAGCAGGGCATGGCGGCCCTCCCGCCCTTTCTCGACCATGGCCAGCTGATGGGCGCGCGGCGCCCAGCCGCGAGCGCCGAACCATTCGGCGAACGGCGCCGGCAACAGCTCCAAAGCGCCGGCGCCATCCATGAAGGCGCTATAGCATGTTCCCGTTACGTTTCACCCCCTTGGCGACCGAGCCATCAACAATTCATCACGCCCTTAGATCGTTCCCATGTATCGACAGCGTTGACACATCGGCTGGCGGCGACGATTGTCACGGCTCGGCGCCAAGGAGCATCCCATGCGGGTTCACGTCAGAAAATGGGGCAATAGCGCTTCGGTAAGGCTCCCCGCGGCGGTGATGGCGGCCGCGTCCCTGCGAGTGGATCAGGCGGTGGAAGTGCGCGAGGAGGCGGGCCGGATCGTCATCGAACCGATCGAGGAGGCTGCCGACGATCTGGACGCCCTATTGTCGCGAATGGACCCGACGACCTTCCCCGAGGACGTCGATTTCGGAGCGCCGGTGGGCCAGGAGACCTGGTGATGGACCGCGGCGTCCCCGACGCGGGCGACGTTGTCTGGCTCCAGTTCGATCCCCAGGCTGGCCACGAACAAGCCGGCCATCGCCCGGCTCTGGTTCTTTCGCCAGCCCGGTACAATGGCCCCCGCGGCATGATGATCTGTTGCCCGATGACCTCGCGGATCAAAGGCTATCCGTTCGAAGTTGTGGTGACGCGCGATCCGCCCAGCGCCGTGCTGGCCGACCAGATCAAGAGCCTGGATTGGCGAGCGCGACGCGCCTCAAAGAAGGGGTCGGTGGCTCCGGAGGTTCTCGCCGAAGTTCAGCGGAAGGTCCGGGCGCTGCTGCAGCTTTAAGATCTCGTTCCTGTTTCGTTTTCCGCCTTCGTCCGCTACCCTCCCCGCGTGACCGCAAACCCTCCAGCCCTCGATCTGGCCATGGCGCTCGTGGTGCTGCCGGGCGGGCGGGGGGCGGTGGGGGATGGGTCGGCGGCGCGGCTGGTGACGGCGGCCGAAGCGCGGGCGCTAATCGAGGGCTGGCCGGTGATGATGGCCCACGCCGCCCTGACCACGAGGCGGCTGGGGCTGCCGGCGCCGGCGAGATCGGCCAGGCTGTTCGACGCCCTGGAGCTCTTCGCCTTTGTGCGGCCGGCCAGGTTCTGCGCGCCTTCGGCGGTGGGCCTAGCCCAGGCGTTGGGTCTTGCCGAGCCCTCGGATATCGCCGCCCAGGCCTTGACCTTGCGCGAGGCGGCGAGCGCCTTGCTGACCGAACTCGCCGTCTCGCCGACGCCCAGCCGGGAGGAGGCCCTGGCCCAGGCCGAAACACTGGGCCGCGCCGGCTGGGCCTGGGCCCCGGCGGTGATCGGCGCGCTCCGATCGGCGCCGATCGGCCGGCCCTGGCGCGGCTCGGGGCTGGACGTCTGGAGCCGGCTCCCGGAATGGGAGGACCAGGCGCCGGCGGGCGAGGCCGGCTCGACGCCGATCGCGCCGGCGGCGGCCGAGGCCCGGCTCGCCGAACTTCTGGCCCGCGCGGGGCTGGACGAGGCCCGGCCAACCCAGGCCCAATATGCCGGCGAGGCCGCCCACGCCTTCCAGCCGCGCCAGCGCGAGGGCGAGCCGATGATGATGCTGGCCGAGGCCGGCACCGGGGTCGGCAAGACCCTGGGCTATCTCGCGCCGGCCTCGCTCTGGGCCGAGGCCAATGGCCCGGGCGTATGGGTCTCCACCTACACCCGCGCCCTGCAGCGCCAGATCGAGCGCGAGAGCCGCTCGATCTATCCCGATCCGGCGACGCGGGCGCGCAAGGCGGTGGTGCGCAAGGGGCGGGAAAACTACGCCTGCCTGCTGAATTTCCAGGAGGCGGTGAACGCCGGCCAGCTTGGCGCCGGCGATCTGGTGGGCCTGACACTCGCCGCCCGCTGGATCCGCGCCACCCGCGACGGCGACATGACCGGAGGTGATTTTCCGGCCTGGCTGCCGACCCTGTTCGCCATCGCCCCGGCGGTGCAGGCCGGCCCCGGCAATCTGGTCGATCGGCGCGGGGAGTGCGTTCACGCCGGCTGCGCCCACTATCGTTCGTGCTTTGTCGAAAAGGCGATCCGCGCGTCGAAGCACGCCGACCTCGTCATCGCCAACCACGCCCTGGTGATGAGTCAGGCGGCCTTTGACGGCGCCCGCACGGCCCGGGGCCAGAAGGGCGATGTGGAAACCACCGTCCTGCGCCGGATCGTGTTCGACGAGGGCCACCACCTGTTCGACGCCGCCGACGCGGCCTTCGCCGCCAATCTTTCCGGCGCCGAGGCGGCCGAGATGCGCCGCTGGATCCGCGGGCCGGAGGGCCGCGGGCGGCGTGGGCGCGGCTTGGAAGCGCGGCTGATGGATATCCTCGGCGAGCGGGAGGGTTCGCGCGAGGCGCTGTCGGCGGCGGTGCGCGCGGCTGGCGCCTTGCCCGGCGAAGGCTGGTCGAGCCGCATCGCGCCGGGCGCCGGCGAGGTCAGTCCCATGGGACCGGTCGAGGTGTTCCTGGTGGCCGTGCTCGAACAGCTGCACGCCCGCGCCGCGCCGTCGGACGTGGGCATGGAATGCGCGGCGCGGCCGGCGCTGGACCGGGTGCGCGAAACCGCCCGGGCCGCCGCCGAGGCGCTGGCGGGGGTGGAGGCGCCGCTTCTGGCCCTGGCGCGCAATCTGGCCGATGTGCTGGACGAAGAGTCGGACACGCTGCCCACGGTGGAGCGCGCGCGCATCGAGGGGGCCCTGCGCGGCCTGGATCGGCGGGCGCGGATGATGCTGCCGGCCTGGCGCTCCATGCTGACGGCGATCGACGAGAACGCCGAGGACGATCCCGATTTCGTCGACTGGTTCGACGCCACCTTTCTCTATGGTCGGGTGGTGGACGCCGCCTGCCGTCGCCACTGGGTCGATCCCACCGAGCCGCTCACCGCCGCGGTGATCGCGCCGGCGCACGGCGTATTGGTGACCAGCGCCACGCTGGCCGATTCGGCTCTGGCCGACCCCTTCGCCCAGGCCGAGATGCGCACCGGCGCCGCGCGTCTGCCCGAGCGACCCAAGACCCTGCGCCTCGCCTCGCCCTTCGACTACGCCGCCAACGCCCGCGCCTTGGTGGTGACCGATGTCGGCCGCGACGATCCGCGCCAGGTGGCCGCCGCCATGCGGGAGCTGTTCCTGGCCGCCGGGGGCGGGGGGCTGGGCCTCTTCACCGCCATCCGCCGCCTGCGCACGGTGAACGAGCGCATCGCCGCGCCGCTGGCCGATCGGGGCGTGGCGCTCTACGCCCAGCATGTCGACCCGCTGGAGGTGGGCGCCCTGGTGGATATCTTCCGGGCCGAGGAGGATTCATGCCTGCTGGGCACCGATGCGGTGCGCGACGGGGTCGATGTGCCGGGCCGCTCGCTCCGCCTGCTGGTGTTCGACCGGGTGCCGTGGCCAAGGCCCGATATCCTGCACAAGGCGCGGCGCATGCGTTTCGGCGGCAAGACGCATGACGATTCCATCGCCCGGGGTCGCATAGCCCAAGCCTTCGGCCGTCTGATCCGCCGGGCCGACGACAAGGGCGTGTTCGTCATGCTCGACGCCGCGGCCCCTACGCGCCTCTTCTCCGGCCTGCCCGAAGGGGTGGAAGTGGAGCGCATGGGCCTGGTCGAGGCCATCGAGGCGGTCGGCGAACATCTAAGGGGAGCGCGCGCGGGCGATCCGAACTGAAGGGCGGTGCGTATGGGGGTGGGGGCTTGGCGCTCCGGCGCCCCACACGGAGCTTCCCATGAGCCGCATCATCCTGGCTTTGACCGCAATCTTTTTCGCCGGCTTCGCGGCCACCCCCCTTCTGGCCTGGGCGCCGACGCCTCAGGTCGAACAGGGCCTCGTCCGGGGCGACGCCTGGGCAGAGGTGCTGCCGGACAGCGATGGCGCCGGCATGATCCACGCGGCGATCGATATCGCCGCGCCGCCGCGCACGGTCTGGGCGGTGATGACGGACTGCGCCTTGGCCCGGCGGATGATCGCCAATCTTGTGAGCTGCAAGGTGGTGGGGGGCGATCAGAAGAGCGGCTGGGACGTGCGCGAGCAGATCACCAGAGGCAATCTCTTCATACCCTCGATCCGCAATGTCGTGCGCGCCGACTATCAGCCCTACAGCCTCATCCGCTTTCGCCGCGTGGGCGGGGACCTCAAGGCCGAGGAGGGCGAATGGCGCCTCGAGCCGTTGGACGGGGGCGCGGGAACGCGGGTGATCTACGTAAACCGGGTGGCGGTTAACATCGTCGCGCCGGCGTCGCTGGTGCGCGCGGGGCTGAGGCATGACACGCCCAAAGTGCTGATGAACCTGCGCCGGGAAAGCCTGGCGGCCGCCACGAAGTCTTAACCTCAGTCGCGCTCGTGGTGGCGGCCGAAGTCGGGTTCGGCGGTTTCCTGGCCGGCGTCGATCACACCACGGCGGATTTCGCGGGTGCGGGTGAAAAGCTCCTCCAGCTTGTCGCCCTCGCCCCAGCGGATGGCGCGGGAGAGGGCCTGAAGGTCTTCGGTGAAACGGCCGAGGATCTCCAGCACGGCGTCCTTGTTGGCCAGGAACACATCGCGCCACATGATCGGGTCGGAGGCGGCGATGCGGGTGAAGTCGCGAAACCCGCCGGCCGAGTATTTGATCACCTCGCCCCTGGTCACCTCCTCCAGGTCCGCCGCCGTGCCGACGATGTTGTAGGCGATCAGGTGCGGCAGGTGCGAGGTGACGGCCAGGACGAGGTCGTGGTGGCGCTCGTCCATCACATCCACCTGGGCGCCGAGGGCCTCCCAGAAGGCGGTGAGGCGGGCGACCGCGTCGCGGTAAGGCTCATCGTCTCGCGCCTGCGGCGTCAGTATTGTCCATCGACCCTTGAACATCGAGGCGAAGCCGGCGTCCGGGCCGCTCTGCTCCGAGCCGGCGATGGGGTGGCCCGGAATGGCGAAGACCGTGGCTGGGAGCGCCTTGGCGAAAGCCTCGGCGACCGCGCCCTTCACCGATCCTACATCCGTGATGGTGGCGCCGGGCTTGAGGGCGTCGGCGGCCTTGGCGGCGGCCTCGCCGATGGCCAGAGACGGCGCGGCGAAGACCACAAGATCGGCCCCCGCGACAGCCTCGGCCGGGTCGGCGAACACGGCTTCGGCCAGCCCAAGAGCGACCACGCGATCGCGAACGGCGGCGCTGGGATCGGCGACGGTGACCCGGCCCACGGCCCCTTGGGCCCGCGCCGCGCGGATCACCGACGAGCCGATGAGACCGCAGCCGATGATGGCCATATGGGGAAAGAGGATGGCGGTCATCGCGCCGGGCGCAGGAAGTCGGCCAGGGCGTCGACCACCGCGCGGTTGTGTTCCTCCAGACCGATGGTGATGCGCAAATGGTCCGGCAGCCCATAGCCGCCGACACCGCGCACGATCAGGCCGCGCCTCGCCAGGAATTCCTCTGCCTCGGCGGCGGTGCGGCCCGGCGCCTTTGGGAACCCGATGAGGATGAAGTTGGCTGAGGAGGGAACGATATCGAGCCCGAGGCCGCCGAGCTGCTGGGTCAGCCATGGCCGCCATTGCTCCACCAGGGCCAGGGACTTGGCCTGAAATTCTTCATCGGCCAGGGCGGCGATGGCGGCCGCCTGGCCGGCGATCGAGGTGTTGAACGGCAAACGGATACGGTTCACCGCCTCGGCCACATGGACCGGGGCGTAGGCCCAGCCGACGCGCAGGGCGGCGAGACCATGCAGCTTGGAGAAGGTGTGGGTGACGACGATGTTCTCGGCGTCCCTGGCAAGATCGAGGCCATCGCTGAAGGTGGGATCGGTGTTGAACTCGGCGTAGGCGCCATCGATCACCAGCAGGACGGCCGGCGGCAGGGCTTCGTGCAGCCGGCGCATCTCGGCGTTGGTGACGAAGGTGCCGGTGGGATTGGCCGGATTGGCGATGAACATCAGGCGCGTGCGCGCATCCACCTGCGCCAACATGGCGTCGACATCGATCCGGTAGTTGGGTTCCGGCGCCAGGCGCACTTCGCCCTGATTGGCCCGCGCGCCGATGGCGTAGGCGCCAAAGCCGAATTCGCCTTGGACGATATTGTCACCCGGCTCCAGGAAGGTCTGGTTGAGAAGGGCGAAGATCTCGTCGGTGCCACAGCCGAGGATCAGCCGCTCGGGTTCGAGATCATAGCGCCCCGCCACCGCCGCGCGCAGGCCCTCTCCGCGGCCGTCCGGATAGAGGCCCAGATGCTCGCTGGCGGCGATGAAGGCCTCGCGCGCCTTGGGACTGGCGCCGAGGATATTCTCATTGGCGGACAGCTTGACCGGATTTTCGATCCCCTCGGCCTTGGCCTTGCCGGGCACATAGGGGCTCACCTCATGAATGCCCGGCTTGGCGGTCGGACGATGGGTGGGGCGCGTGCTCTGGACGGCGGTCGGCGCTTCCTGGCTCGGGGTGGGTTCGGTCATGGCGCGCGGGTATGGCGGCGATCGAAAGTTGAAGTCAATAAACCTTGGGCGCCGGTCCAAGATCCACCGGTCCAAGGGTCGTCCGTCCAGCCTGGAACTCAAGGGTCATGGCGGCGATCTGCCCCTGGGTGGCCGCGCCGACCGCCGTGGCCGCCGAGCCCGCGGCTTCCGGCGAGATCGTTCCCTCCGCCCCAAGGACGGCCAGGGCGCGCGGCGCCTGGCGCAGGGAGACCATGAGCGCGCCGCTGAGGCGGGCGTCATCGCCGACGGCGAGGCTCTGGCCATGGGCGTCGAGGAGCGCCTCACCGGCCTGGAGGCGAAGATGTCGAAGATCGAGCCGGCCGCCGCTGGCGCTCCAGGCGCGCACGGCGGACGGCCAGTCGGCGCCCGCCAAAGCGCTCGCATGGTCGTAGATGGCGTCGGCGAGAATATCGGCCGGCCTGCCCGCGGCGATGGCGCCGATGAGGTCCGGCAAACCTGACCTCGCGCCGTCCAGCTCGATCATGAACGCTCCCTGATCGTCGGGGCCTGCCTTGGTGTGGATATGAAGCTCCTTGGCCGCGGAGAGGAAATAGGGCGCGGCGCCGGGGCCTGGGGTGAAGGTCAGGTCGATCCCTTCGAGGGAAAAGCGCGGCGGACGGTGGTCGGTCTCCGAAAGCGAAGCCCGCAGGACCTTGGCGCTCACCACGACAGGCCCCTTCAGGGGCCGGGTGACCGTAACACCGTTCGGGGCGACCGCGACCCAGTGGCTGGGGGCGAAGACGAAGGCTTCGGTCTTCAAGGCAGGTGCGGAGAGCCCCCAGCCGGAGCCGTCGCGCCAGTCGACATCGGTGAAATCCAGGTCAAGGCGAAATGGAAACCCGTGCACGGCGAGGCCACGCCAGTTCAGCCGCGAAGCCGTCGGAGCGCCCGCACCGCGCAGGGTCTCAAGCCGGCCCACGGCTTCGGCGCGGAGCCACAGCCAATAGCCGCTAAGAGCCAGCACGGCCACGGCCAGGGCGGCGAAGGGCGCCCAAAGGCCAAGGCGTTTGCGAGGCGTCGCCGGTTGGGGCAAGGTCATGGCGGATGTCTCTGGGAAACTCTTAGATGACCGGCGCCCCGGAGCGGTGGGTGTTCGGGTACGGCTCGCTGATGTGGCGGCCGGGCTTCGACTATCTAGAACGGCGCGGCGCCCGGCTCCAGGGCCGCCGACGCGCCTTCTGTATCTATTCGGTCCACCATCGCGGGACGCCGGCGCGTCCTGGCCTGGTCCTGGGCCTCGCCCAGGGCGGCGCGGTGCGCGGCGCGGCCTATCGCGTGGCCGAGGCGATCTGGCCGGAGGTCCACGCCTATCTCATGGAGCGCGAGCAGCCGACCGAGACCTATATCGAGGCCCACGCCGAGGCGCGGCTCGACGACGGGCGGATCGTCCAGGCCCTGACCTTCCTCTCCGACAGAAGTCATCCGCAATGGGCCGGCGATCTCTCAATGGAGGCGCAGGCGGATCTGATCGCCGGCGCGGAGGGGCTCTCGGGGCGAAACATCGACTATCTCAACGACCTGGTGGAGCATCTCCGGGCCGAGGGGATCGCCGACGCCGGCATGGACCGGTTGCTGGCCATGGTCGCGGCGCGGGAGGCGGCGGCTATTCCGAAAGCAGCGCCTTAGACGCCGCCTCCAGCCGCGTCTCCAGCGTCGCCATGAACTCCGTTCGGCTCAGGCCCGGCGGAATGGGCGGCAAGAATTCATAGACGATCCGACCGGGCCGACGCAGGAAGCCGTGGGCCGGCCAATGGACGCCGGAGTTGGTCGCCATGGGAATGCAGGGCAGGCCGACCGCGCGATAGAGGGCGGCGACGCCGGGCTTGTACTCACCGGTTTCGCCGGGGGCCATGCGGTGGCCTTCCGGAAAGATCACCAGCTGACGACCTTGCGCGACCGCCGCCTTGGCGGCGGCCACCATGCCACGCAGGGCCTTGGCCCCGGCGTCGCGGTCGATGGCGATCATGCCAGCCTTGCGGCAATACCAGCCGTAGAACGGGATGCGCAGCAGCTCGTCGCGCATGACATAGCAGGCGTCGTCGAACACCCGAAACGGCCCCATGGTGTCGAACATGCACTGGTGCTTGGCCGCGATCAGCGCCGCGCCCTTGGGCAGATGTTCGAGACCACGCATTTCCACCCTAATGCCGGCGATGAAGCGCAGCGGCGGAATGATGCCGTCCGCCCACCGGGTCATGGCCCAAAGCATCCAGCGTCTCGGGCCGAGCAACAGGGGGATCATCGCCAGGCCCATCACCACCGACCAAAGGTAGAACAAGGTCACCTGGACGAGGGAGCGCAGGACGATCATGAAGCGGGCGCCGGGCGGAGGGCGGCGGCCGATCCGGCCGGCGTTAGTTTCAACACCGCCTCCCTGGCGAGGATGGTGAGATATTTTGTGTACTCCAGGATCATGCGCCGAGCGCCCAGCGAAGTCGCATACCAGCGCCGGGCGTCGAGCGCCGGCGTCGCCACGGGGAAAGGGGTAATGGCGAGCTTGGGCGCGGCCCCGTGGAATTCCAGCAGGGCGCGGGGCATGTGGTAGTCGGCGGTGACCAGGATCAGGCTGTGATAGCCCATACGGTTTGCCCAATCGGCCGCCTCGCGGGCGTTGCCCACCGTATCCTCGGCGGTGAAGCCGAGGTCCACACAGCAGTCGAACAAGGGCTTCGCGGCGCCGGTCAGGGCCCAGATGTCCTTGCGGGTGGCCTGGCGATTGACCCCGGAGACCAGGAGCCGACCGCCCTTGCCGCTTTCCAGCAGGTCGGTGGCGGCTTTGAGGCGCTGGTCCGAGGCGCCGGTCAGAACCACCACACCATCGGCCTTTTCCGGATCATCGGCGGGCGTGAGGCGGGCGATGCGGTCGGCGAATTCCAGCAGGCCGGCCGCCCAGATCAGGGCGATGACCAACAGCGCGGCAAGGCCCTTCATGAACCGGGCTTGAGCGCCGCCCGTCCGGCCAGCCAAGACCCCAGCGCCGCGACCGCCACCACCGCCAGCGGCCAAGGCAACGCCCAGGCGATGTCGATGCGCAGCACTGGCCTGAGGGCGTCCAACGGCGAGGCCGCGCCATAGCGGATCCAGGCGCCGGTGGCCACGGCGGCGGCCGCGACGCCCAATGTCGCCGCCCAGAACGCGGCCCAGTTCACCGGACCGCGAAACAGCCTGGCGATGAACGGGTCGGTGGCCCCCGAAAGGCGCAACAACTCCACGAGCGGTCGCCGCGTGGCCATGTCGCGCTTCGTCGCCCAGGAGACCGCCAGGCCGACGCCAACGAGGACGAGCAGAATCAGGATCAAACCGCCGCCGATCGCCCCGACCGCGGCGTCGAGGGTGGGGCTTGCCGGCCAGCTATGGTCGTCAACCTTGGCCTGGATCTGGGAGGCGCCGAGCGTGCTCTCGAGCCGCCCGCCCGCGACCGGCGCGCCGGGAGCAAAATCCACGGCGACGAGGCGCACCTGATCGGGGTTGGCGGCGGTCGCGCCCATGAGCTGGGCGATGAGGCCGTCGCCGGACGACGGGTCGAGGGTGCGCGCGGCCTTGACGCCCGGCACGCCAACAAGAATTTCCTGCGCCCTGGCGGCGGCGGCGTCGGCGCTTTCCAGGCCGGCGCCCCAGACGGCGATGGTGGCGTCGTCGCCCAGTCTCGCGCTCAAGGTCTCGGCCGAGCGGGCGGCGGCCGCGGCGACGATGGTGGCCAGGGCGGCGGCGTAGGTCAGCAGGACGACGGCGATGATGGCGATGGCTCGCCCTCGACCGCCACGCCCCAGAATCGGGCCGGGCTTTCTCCGCGGCTCGGCCACGCTCATCGCGGCGCCATATAGAGGGCCGGCTCCAGCATGCCGATGCGTCCGCCCTGGAGGTGAAGCACCGGATAACCCGAGCGTACGGCCAGCGTCTGATCGGCGCTGGCCATCAGCACCGTGGTCCCGGCCCGGTGGATTTCGCTCAGCAGCTTCAGCACCCGCGCGCCCTCGGCGGGTTCGAGATCGCCCGCCGGCTCGTCGGCGAGCAGCAGCTCCGGTCGATTGGCCACCGCGCGGGCCAGGGCCAACCGCCGCCGCTCGCCCGGCGAAAGGGCGGCGGGGAGCGCCTCGGCCTGTTTCGCTAGGCCCACCCAGGCGAGCAGTTCGGCGACATCGGAGTCATAGTCGGCCGTCCGCCGGCCGGTGACGCGCGGCGCGATGGCCGCGTTTTCGCGCACGGACAGATGCTCGATGAACCAGGGCGCCTGGATGATCACGCCGATCTGCCGGCGCAGCAGCGCCCGATCCCTGGCCGACAGCGCGGAAGTGTCGCGGCCGAACACCTGGACGAGGCCGCGCGTGGGCCGATCCGCCAGGCAGATCAGGCGCAGAAGCGCGCTTTTGCCCGCCCCCGGCGCGCCGGTCAGGACGTGGAAAGAGCCTGGAGAGATGGCGAAGGAGAGACCCCGCGTTCCGGCCGCGTCGGGCCCATCGCCCAGCGAAACCGCATCGAAACGAACCAGAGGCGCGGCGTGAGAGAGAGCTTCCTCGATGGCCGCGTCTTGGCGATCTGTGGAGGTAAGAACGTTAATGGGGCGACCCCGACTGGACGATACTTTGTAGGCGCCTGATTCTCTCTACAAGGTTTATGATACCCACTCGTCCGCCGCGCGCTACTGGAGATTTAGCCGGCGCCTCGATCCAAATCCGCGCTCAGCGCGGCGCCAGGATCATGATCATCTGGCGGCCTTCCATGCGCGGCTCATATTCGACCTTGGCCACAGGTTCGAAGTCGTTTCGCACCTGGTTCAGCAGCTTCATGCCCAATTCCGGGTGACGCATCTCGCCGCCGCGGAAGCGCAGGGTCACCTTGACCTTGTCGCCTTCCTCGAAGAAGCGGTGCATGGCCTTGGCCTTCACCTCGTAGTCGTGGATGTCGATGTTGGGGCGAAGCTTGATTTCCTTGACCTCGACCAGCTTCTGGCGCTTGCGGGCCTCGTTCTTCTTCTTCTGTTCCTGGAACTTGAACTTGCCGAAATCGAGAATCTTGCAAACCGGCGGATCGGCCGTGGGCGAGACTTCCACCAGATCCAGACCCGCTTCCGCCGCGGCCTCCAGGGCCGCCGACGTCGGCATGATCCCCTGTTTTTCTCCGTTCTGATCGATCAGCAAAACGCGTGGAACGTGAATCTCATCATTGATGCGGGGACCGTCCTTGGACGGGGGCGCGGGCATGGGACGACGAATAGGCTGTGCTCCTTTGGCCTGTTTCAACTTCGCTGCGTCGAAGTCTTTCGACGAGCCTATAGCAGTATATGACGAGCGCGTCCGCCTCGATCAAGGACAGTGGGGCCACAGCCCAGAGTCGAATTAGGCCGGCGGTCGCCAGGCGAGGGAGAGGGCGGCGGCCAGCACCGTCTCCACCCGGACGTCTTTAAGATCAGGCGCCTGGAAGACGGTGACGTGGCCGCGCGGCGCCGAGAGGGCTGGCGACGAGGCCGATGAGAACAGCGCGATGGTGGGCGCGCCGGCGGCGGCGATCAGGTGGACCGGGCCGGTGTCGTTGCCCACCGCCAAGGCCGCCTTGGCCCCCAGGGCGGCGATCTGGGCGAAGTCGGTGCGGCCGGTGAGGTCCCGCGCGCGCGGCGCGTGACGCTGGATCGCCCGGGCCAGGGCGCTCTCCTGCAGGCCGCCGACCACCACCACGTCGTAGCCCTCGGCCTGGAGCCGTTCGGCCAGGCGGCCGTAGTTCTCGATCGGCCAGCGTTTTTCCGGCCGATGCTCGGAGCTGCCCGGCACCAGGATCACCGTGGGTCGCTGAATGCCGCCGGCGGGCCGAGCCGCCGGTCTGGCGGCCGGGCTCTTGTCCAGGATCCACGCGATGTCGGGCGGGGGGGCGGAGAGCGGCCGAATCGGCGCGTCCGGCCAGATGCCGGCGTCGCGGAGCTGTTCGGCCTGGCGCTCCAGGGCGTGCATCGTCATCCGCTCGCGATTGCGATGAGGCAGGCTGGCGCCGACCGCCGTCCCCGACCAGGCGGGTTGAAAGGGCCGCAGCGCCTGGAAGATCAGATTGGTGCGATCGTTGTTCTGCAGATCGTAGACGCGGTCGTAGCGTTCGCGCCGCAGGCGCATGACGAGGCTCAGCCATTCGGTGGGCGAACCTGGGCGGCCATCGGTCTCCACCCGATCGAAGAACGGGCTTTGCCGCGCCAGGGCCTCGAACGGCGGGGTGGTCAGGAGGGTGATCTTGGCGCCCTTGTGGGCGGCGCGAATGCGCTCGAACGCCGGAAAGGCGAGCACGAAATCGCCCACCGCCGAAAGCTTGATCACGAGAATCTTGGCCGGTGATTTCATCGCCGACTTTCCAGAACACGCCGATAGAGATCAAACGTGGCCTCGCACATGGCGGGCAGGGAATACAAGCGCCGCGCCCGCTCCCGCGCCGCCGCGCCCATGGCGGCGAGGGCGGCCGGATCGGCGGCAAGGGCGGCATCGATGGCCTCCGCCAGGGCCCCGGCGTCTCCAGGCGCGACGAGCCAGCCGGTCAGGCCGTCGACCACGGTTTCGGCATGGGCGCCCAGGCGCGAGGCGATCACGGGCGTCGCCATGGCGGCCGCCTCCACCACCGAGCGGCCGAAGGATTCGGGCAGGGTCGAGGGCGCGACCACCAGATCGGCGAGGGTGTAGGCGGCCGGCATGTCCGCGCACGGACCGACCATGCGGACGCTCTCCTCCAGGTTCGCCGAGCCTATGGCGGCGCGAATCTCGCCGGCCAGGGCGGTCGCCTCCCCCGAACCGGCGAGAACCGCCAGGACCTGGCCGCGCGCGGGGCTGCGCGCCAGGGCCTCGATGAAGATCCGATGGCCTTTCCAGCCCGTCAGCCGGGCGGGAAGCAGGATGATCCGGCGCCGCTCGTCAGGACCGATGTCCCAGCGCGCGCGCAGGGCGCCGATCCGAGCTGACGAAACAGCGGCGGGATTGAACGCTTCGGCGTCGACGCCCTCGGGGATCACGGTGATCGATTCGGGTGGCAGGCCATGCTCGGCGGCGATGTGGGCTTGGGTGAAGGCCGAATTGGCGATCACCGCATCGCCCCGCGTCATCACCGCATTGTACCAGCGCTTGATGGGCGAGGCGGCCGAATAGATGCCGTGATAGGTGGCCACCAACGGCACGCCGGCGCGCCTGGCGGCGGCCAGGGCGCTGAAGGCGGGCGCGCGGGAGCGGACGTGGACGAGGCTGACGTTCTCGCGCCGGATCACCGTCTCCAGCCGATGGGCATTGGCGGCCAGGGTGAGCGGGTTGCGGGAGTGGACCGGCAGGCGGATGAGTTCGCCGCCGGCCTGGGCCAGGGCCCCTTCCAGCCGGCCGCCGCGCGAGGCCACCAGGGAGCGGGCGCCTGCGCCAGCCGTCGCCGCGGCCATGTCGAGGGTCAGGGTCTCCACCCCGCCGGCGTCCAGGGCCGGGGTCACTTGCAGAAGGGTGAAATCCTTTGGAAGGGTGGCGGCGATGATGCGTGGCGCTCCGGCCAGGGCGAGGGAAAGGCTCCGATTGTCTAGCGAACCGATGGTGCGAGCGCCATGACGGAGGCTTCAGGGACCCTGGAGCGCGGCGGCGCGTCGATCGCCTGGCGGCGAGTGGCGGGGCGCGGCCCGACGATCCTGTGGCTTGGCGGTTTTCGCTCGGAAATGAGCGGGACCAAGGCGCAGGCCCTCGCCGATTGGGCGGCGGGTGGCGGCCGCGATTTCCTGCGTTTCGACTACTTTGGCCATGGCGTCTCAGGCGGCGCCTTCGAGGCCGGGACCATAACCCGCTGGCGCGCCGACGCCCTGGCGGTGATCGGTAATCTCACGGAAGGGCCGCTGGTGCTGGTCGGCTCCTCCATGGGCGGCTGGATCGCCTGCCTCGCCGCCCTGGCGCGTCCGCAGCGGGTCAAGGCTCTGGCGCTCATCGCCCCGGCGGCGGATTTCACGGGGCGGCTGCTCGCGCCCTCCCTGCCGGCCGAGGGGCGCGCCGCGATCGAGCGTGACGGCGTCTGGCGCCGGCCGTCACTCTACGACCCGGCCGGCTACCCCATTACCCGCGCCCTGCTGGAGGACGGCGCCCGCTGGTCGATCCTGCCCGGACCGATCTCGATCACCGCGCCCACGCGCATCCTCCAGGGCGGCGCCGACCCCGATGTCCCCTGGCGCCACGCCCTGGAATTGGCGATGGCGTTGGAAAGTAAGGACGTGGTCTTCACCCTGATCCGCGACGGGGATCACCGGCTTTCGCGGGAAAGCGACCTGGCGCGACTGATCGCGGCGGTGGAGGAGGTGGCGGAGTGAGGGCGATCAGCTGAAAGGCGTGTATCCTCTCACCGATCCGATCGGAGGCGCGAGACTGCCTAGTTTCTAAAGCGGGAGAGAGAAGCCATGCCAAAAACCATCGTCGTCGTCGGGTTCGGGCCGGGGGTTTCGACCGCCGTGGCGGAGAAGTTCGGGGCGGAAGGTTTTTCCGTGGCCCTGGTAGGGCGCAGCGAGGAGCGGCTCGCCGCCGGCGTCCAGACGCTGAAGGCCAAGGGGATCGCCGCGGTCGCTGTTCCCGCCGATGCGGCGGACGCCATCGCCATTCGCGGGGCCATCGCCAAGGCGCGCGCCGAGCTCGGACCCATCACCGTGATCCATTGGAACGCCTATGGCGGGGCCGAGGCGCGCGACATCATGGCTAGCGACCCGTCGGCGGTGAAGGCCGGCCTCGATATCGGCGTCGTCGGCCTCCTCTCCGCTGTCCAGGAGGCCTTGCCCGATCTGAGGGCGGCCAAGGACGGCGCCGTTCTCGTCACCAACGGCGCATTCGGCGCCATGTCGCCGGCCATGGATGCGCTCGCCGTCCAGCTGAGCGCGATGGGCGTGGCGCTGGCCAACGCCGCCAAGGCCAAGCTCGTTGGGCTGCTGGCCGTACGGCTGAAGGATGATGGCGTCTATGTCGGCGAGGTGACCATCGCCGGCGCCGTCAAGGGCACGGCCTGGGCCGGCGAGGACGGCATCGAGGGCGCCAAGATCGCCGGCGAATTCTGGCGACTCTATCAAGCGCGGGATGAAATCCGGGCGATGGTGAGCTAAGGCCGCACGCCTCTTTACCCTAACCCTTCAGCAGCGTTTCCGTCGCCGCCCTGGCCGTCGCGCCGTGGACAGGATGCTTCAGCGCGAACGCCAGATTGGCGCGCAGCAGGCCGATGACATCGCCGCAGTCATAGGTGACGCCATCGTAGCGCAGGGCGTGGAAAGGCGCCTGCGCCATGAGGCGCAGCATGGCGTCGGTGAGCTGGATCTCGCCGCCGGCGCCGGTGTGGTGATCGCCCAGCAAGGCGAAGATGCGCGGCTGGAGGATGTAGCGGCCGGAGATGAAAAGGTCGGAAGGCTCGGTCCCCGGCGCCGGCTTTTCCACCATGCCGGTCATGGCGTGCAGGCGGCCATCGAAGCCGGCGGCCTGATCGCCCAGCGCCACGACGCCGTATTTGTGGGCTTCGCCCGGCGGCGCGGGCTCCACGGCGACGATATTGCCGCCGACGGCTTCATGGGCGGCCACCACCTGGGCCAGGGCCGCGGGGGCGGCGTCCATAAGCATGTCGGGCAGCATCACGGCGAAGGGCTCATCGCCGATGAGATCGCGGGCGCACCAGACGGCGTGGCCGAGACCGCGCGGCGCCATCTGGCGCACGAAACTCATCTGGCCGGGCTCCAGCAGATCGGCGCGCACCTCGGCCAGGATGGCCTCCTTGCCCTTGGCCGCCAGGGCGCTCTCCAGTTCGGCGGCATGGTCGAAATAATCCTCGATGGCGCCTTGGCCGCGCCCGACGACGAAGATGAAATGCTCGATGCCGGCGGCGAGGCCCTCGGCCACCACATGAGCAAGGATCGGCCGATCGAAGACATTGAGCATGTTCTTCGGCGTGGTCTTGGCGGCGGGCAGTATCCGGGTGCCCAGCCCCGCCACCGGCAGGACGGCTTTGCGCACGGGTTTGGTCATGGTTGCTCCAAACTAGGCGTCTTTTCCCGTTCCCCGGGGAATGAAGGGTCTCCTCCCCCTCTGGGGGAGGGGGACCCCGAAGGGGTGGAGGGGCTCCAGCCAGGCTGAGAAGAAAACGCCAGGCTGGAGCCCCCTTCCCCGGCTTCGCCGGTGCTTCCCCCAGAGGGGGAAGAGAAAGCTCCTACTCGACGGTCACCGACTTGGCCAGATTGCGCGGCTGATCGACGTCGGCGCCCTTGAGCACGCCCACCTGATAGGCAAGGAGTTGCAGAGGAACGGCGAACACCAGCGGCGCGATCAGCGGGTCGCAATAGGGAATGACCACCACCCTGGCCTCGGCCGGGGCGTGCAGGGCGCCTTCCTCGTCGGTGATCAGCATCACCGGCCCCTCGCGGGCGATCACCTCGCTGATGTTGCTCATGGTCTTGTCGAAGAAGCCGTCGGTGGGGGCGAGCACCACCACCGGGGTCGCCTCATCGATCAGGGCGATGGGGCCGTGCTTCATCTCGCCGGCGGCGTAGCCCTCGGCGTGGATATAGCTGACCTCCTTGAGCTTGAGCGCCCCTTCCATGGCCAGGGCGAACATGGCGCCGCGGCCCAGGTAGAGCACGTCGCGAGCCTTGGAGAGCGCCTGGGACAGGGGCCGCACGGCCTCGTCCTGGGCGATCGCCTCGGCGAGCAGGCGCGGCGCTTCCAAAAGGATCTTCACCAGGCGCCGCTCCTCCGCGTCGTCGATCCGGCCGCGGTCGTGGGCGGCGGCGACGGCCAGGGCGATCAGCACCGAGACCTGGGCCATGAACGCCTTGGTCGAAAGGACGCACACCTCCGGCCCGGCGTTGGTGGGCCACATCATGTCCACCTCGCGGGCCATGGTGGATTCGTGGACATTGACGATGGCGGCTGTGGCGAGACCGTTCTGGCGACACCAGCGCAGAGCGGCCAGGGTGTCGGCCGTCTCGCCGGATTGAGAGATGGCCACGGCCAGGGTCTTCTGACTCAGCGCCGGATTGCGATAGCGAAACTCCGAGGCCACCTCGACATCCACCGGCAGGCCGGCGACGCTCTCGATGACATATTTGCCGATCAGGCCGGCGTAGAAGGCCGTGCCGCAGGCGAGGATCTGCAACCGCTCGATGCTGTTGAAATCGAACCCGCCCGGCGCGGCGGCCTTGCCGCTCAACGGGTCGATGTAGCTGGCCAAAGTGTGGGCGCAGGCGTCCGGCTGGTCATGGATTTCCTTTTCCATGAAGTGCCGATAGTTGCCCTTCTCCACCAGGGCGGCGGAGGCGGCGACGGTGCGGATCGGCCGCTCGACCGGCTCGCCCGAGGCGTCGAAGATCAGGGCCTTGTCGTGGTCGATGGCCACATAGTCGCCGTCCTCCAGATAGGAGACGCGATTGGTGAACGGACCCACGGCCACGGCGTCGGAGCCGATGAACATTTCGCCGTCACCATGGCCAACCACCAGGGGCGGCCCGCGCCTGGCGCCCATGATCAGGTCGTCGGCGTCGGCCACCAGGACGCCGAGCGCGAAGGCGCCGGTGACCCGGTCGAGGGTGGCCTTGAACGCCTCGATCGGGGTGAGGCCCTCCAGCAAGGCCTGGTCGATCAGATGGGCCACGACCTCGGTGTCGGTGTCGCTCTGGAATTGGCGGCCCTTGGCGATCAGCTCGGCCTTCAGCGGCGCGAAGTTCTCGATGATGCCGTTGTGGACCACGGTCACCCGGCCGGCGGTGTGGGGGTGGGCGTTGCGTTCCGTCGGCAGGCCGTGGGTGGCCCAGCGGGTGTGGCCAAGGCCTACCGTGGCCTTCAGCGGCTCTGCGGCCAGCACCGATTCCAATTCGCGGATCTTGCCCTTGGCGCGCCGGCGCTCGACATGGCCATCGACCACGCCGGCCACGCCGGCCGAATCATAGCCGCGATATTCGAGCCGCTTGAGGCTCTCGATCAGGCGACCCGCGACCGGTTCGACGCCGACGATGCCGATGATGCCGCACATGTTTTGCCTAGACCCTCACGCGCCGTTTCGGCGCTCTGTTATTTGTCATCGCTCGGCGTAAACTGAAGGTCAAAGCCGGGCCGCGCCGGCGCGGGCTTAGCACCGCGCTTCCGCCGGCCCTATAAATTCGAGTTTCGCATCATTTCGAGCGCGAAAGAACGGGCGAATTCATGAGCAAGCGGTCCTATTTCGGCACCGACGGCATCCGCGGCGAGGCCAATCGATACCCCATGACGGCCGAGGTCGCCCTGCGGGTGGGCATGGCGGCGGGCAAGCTGTTCCGCTCCGCCGACGACCGGCGCCATCTGGTGGTGATCGGCAAGGACACCCGACTCTCCGGCTATATGATCGAGCCGGCCCTGGTGGCGGGTTTCACCAGCGTGGGCATGGACGTGCGTCTGTTCGGCCCCCTCCCCACGCCAGCGGTGGCGATGATGACCAGATCCATGCGCGCCGATCTCGGGGTGATGATCTCCGCCTCGCACAACAATTTCGCCGACAACGGCATCAAGCTCTTCGGGCCGGACGGCTACAAGCTCTCCGACGCCATGGAGTCCCGGATCGAGGCCTTGATGGACGAGGGCCTGCAGGAGGGCCTCGCCACCCCCAAGGAGCTGGGCCGGGTGGCGCGAATGGACGAGGCCCAGGCCCGCTATATCGAGATCGTCAAGGCCACCTTGCCGCGCACGCTCTCCCTCAATGGCCTGCGGGTGGTGATCGACTGCGCCAACGGCGCCGCCTACCGCGTAGCCCCCACCGCCCTCTATGAGCTGGGCGCCGAGGTGAAGGAGATCGGCGTCTCGCCCAACGGCTTCAATATCAATGAAGAATCCGGCTCGACCCATCCGCCGACCCTGATCCGCACGGTGCGGGAATATCGCGCCGACATCGGCATCGCGTTGGACGGCGACGCCGACCGGATCCTGATCTGCGACGAGAAGGGCCAGATCGTCGACGGCGATCAGATCATGGCCCTGATCGCCTCGTCCTGGGCCGAACAAGGGAGGTTGGCCGGCGGCGGGGTGGTGGCGACGGTGATGTCGAACCTCGGGCTCGAACGGTTCCTCGGCGAACGAGGCCTCAGCCTCGAGCGCACGGCGGTGGGCGATCGCTACGTCGTCGAACGTATGCGCCAGGGCAAGTTCAACCTCGGTGGCGAGGCCTCGGGCCATATCGTCATGTCGGACTATTCCACCACCGGCGATGGCCTGATCGCGGCGCTTCAAGTGCTCCAGCAACTGGTGCGTTCGGAGAAACCCATGAGCGCGCTGGCCCGGCAGTTCGAACCGGCCCCACAGAAGCTGGAGAATGTGCGCTTCTCGCGCGGCAAGCCGCTGGAGAACGCCGCCGTGAAGGCCGCCATCGCCGAGGCCGAGACCCGGCTCAACGGCAGCGGCCGCGTGCTCGTCCGCGCCTCCGGCACCGAACCCCTGATCCGCATCATGGCCGAGGGCGATGACGAAAAGCTGGTCGGTCAGCTCGTGCGGGAGATCGCCGGAGCGGTCAGGGCGGCGGTGGAGTGAGGATTTTCTCTTCCCCCGTTGGGGGAAACGCCGGCGAAGCCGGGGAAGGGGGCTCCAGCCTAGCGCGAACGTTTCAGCCCCGCTGGAGCCCCCTCCACCCCTTCGGGGTCCCCCTCCCCCAAAAGGGGAGGAGACGTTTGACTTCCCGACGCGAGAGGAAGGGGCGCTTAGTTCGGTGCAAGCATGATCAGACCCCTGCGTGAAACCGTCCTATCGGCCGAGCGCCTGTGCAAGGGGTTCTCCACCGTTCGGGCCGTCGATGAGGTCTCGCCCCCGAGCGAAGCCGAAAACCAGGGCTCGGCCATTCGCGGTCGAAACGCCAAACATTACAGTCTCGACAGGTAGGTCAATCGGCGCCTATCCTCCGCGCCGACGATGACCGCATGGACGGTCGCCGCATGGGCTGGAAACGGGGAGGGCTTCGAGATGAGGCGAGATCAGGCGATGGCGACAGCGGCGCCTGCCGAAAGTCAGCCCAAAGGCTCCACATCAATCGCCTGCTTGCTGTTCGTGGTCGTCCTCGGCGGCGCCTTCTGGGCTGGGGCGCTCTGGGCGGCTCAGCCCTGGCTGAGATAAGCCACGCTTTCTAGAGGCGACCTAGACTGGAATAGGCGAACCCCCGCGCCCGCACTTCCTCGGGCCGATAGACGTTGCGCAGATCAACGATGACCGGGGCGCCCATCAGATCCTTGAGTCGATCAAGATCGAGGGCTCGGAACTGATCCCACTCGGTGAGGATCACCACCGCGTCGGCGCCTTCCGCGGCCTCGTAGGGGCCGGCCTTGAAATCGACGCCGGTCAGGAGTTGGCGCGCCTCGTGGCCTTCGGGATCGAAGGCCTGGACCTTGGCGCCCAGGGCCTGAAGGGCCGGCACGATATCCAGCGCCGGCGCGTCGCGCATGTCGTCGGTGTTGGGTTTGAAGGTCAGGCCAAGCACGGCGATCGTCTTGCCGGCGACATTGCCCCCCAAAGCCTGGGCCACCTTGCCGGCCATGGCCTTTTTGCGCGTATCGTTGATCTGTGTGGTGGTTTCCACCAGCCGAAGCGGCGAGCCGGCGTCCCGCGCGGTGCGAGCCAAAGCCCGGGTGTCCTTGGGAAAGCAGGATCCGCCGTAGCCCGGGCCGGCGTGCAGGAACTTGGGGCCGATGCGGTTATCCAGGCCGATGCCCTTGGCGACCTGCTGGACATCGGCGCCGACCCGCTCGCACAGATCCGCCATCTCGTTGATGTAAGTGACCTTCATCGCCAGGAAGGCGTTGGCGGCGTATTTGATGAGTTCGGAGGTCCGCCGATCGGTGACCACCATCGGCACGCCGTTAAGGTTGAGGGGCCGGTAAAGCTCGATCATCACCGAGCGGGCGCGCTCGTCGGCCATGCCCACCACCACCCGGTCCGGTCGCTTGAAATCCTCGATGGCCGAGCCTTCGCGCAGAAATTCCGGATTGGAGACCACCGCGACATCGGCGTCGGGATTGACCCGTCTAAGGATGGCTTCGATCTCATCACCCGTGCCGACGGGAACGGTGGACTTGGTGACCACCACGGTGAATCCGTCGATCAGGCCGGCGATTTCCTCGGCGGCGGCGTGGACATAGGTCAAGTCCGCATAGCCGTCGCCGCGCCGCGAAGGCGTGCCCACGGCGATGAACACCGCCTCCGCCTGGCGGATCGCGTCGGCCCCATCCGTGGCGAAAAACAGCCGGCCCTCGCGGACATTGCGTTCCACCAGGGCCTCGAGGCCAGGTTCGTAGATCGGCATGACGCCCGCGCGCAGACGCTCGATCTTGGCCGCGTCCTTGTCGATGCAGGTGACGGTGTGGCCGAAGTCGGCGAAACAGGCGCCGGAAACTAGGCCGACATAGCCTGTTCCGATCATGGCGACGCGCATGGCGAAGGCTCCTTGGAAGGTCGGCGCCGCACGCCGGATACAACGGGGATTTGTCTAGATTTCCTGGTTGTATGCCCCGACTTGGCGATGCCGGCCAAGCCTGGGTTTCACTTCCTGGTGAAAAAGCGCGCGCATGTCGTCGGCCGAGCGCGTGCTCTCCACGACCACCACCAATTCGGGCTTATTGGACGAAGCGCGCACCAGCACCCAGGAGCCGTCTTCGAGGGCGACGCGCACGCCATTGACGGTGATCACCTCGCTTATGGAGCGGCCGAGGATCTCGCCGCCCGAGGCCGCGAGATCCTGGAATTCCTTCACCACCGCCGCCACCACTTCATATTTGGTTTCATCGGCGCAATGCGGGCTCATGGTCAGCGAGGTGTGGGCCACGGGCAGGCCGCGCTTGAGATCGCTCAGTTTCGCGCCGGGATTGCGGTCCAGCATTGAAAGAATGGCGGCGGCGGCGGTCAGCCCACAGTCATAGCCACGGCCCAAAGGCGCATTGAAGAAGAAGTGGCCCGACTTCTCGAAACCGGCCAGGGCGCCGATCTCGGCGGTCTTGCGCTTGATGTAGCTGTGGCCGGTCTTCCAATAGATCGTCGAGGCGCCGTTCGCGGCCAGCACCGGATCGGTGGCGTACAGGCCGGTGGATTTCACATCGACGACGAAGCGGGCGCCCGGATGGAGCGGAGCGAGGTCGCGAGCCAGCATCAGGCCAATCTTGTCGGCGAAGATCTCCTCGCCCTCGTCGTCGACCACACCGCAGCGATCGCCATCGCCGTCGAAACCCAGAGCCATGTCGGCGCCCGTGGCGCGGACCGTCTCGGCCATGGAATGGAGCATCTCCAGGTCTTCGGGATTGGGATTGTAGCGGGGGAAGGTCCAGTCGAGCTCACAGTCCATCTCGATCACCTCGGCGCCCATGCGCCGCAGGGCTTCAGGGGCGAAGGCGCCGGCCGTGCCATTGCCGCAGGCGCAGACCACCTTCAGCGGCCGCGACAACCGACAGCGCGAGGCGACGTCGGCGATATAGCGCTCCGCGACGCCTTCGACATGGGTCAGGCTGCCGCCAGGCTTCGTCTGCAACCGGCCCTCCAGCACGATGGCCTTGAGCGCGGCAATCTCTTCGGGGCCGAAGGTGACCGGCGGGTTGGCCCCCATCTTCACCCCCGTCCAGCCGTTCTCATTATGGCTGGCGGTGACCATGGCCACGCACGGCGCTTCGAGATCGAACTGGGCGAAATAGGCGGTCGGCGAAAGGCAAAGACCGATGTCCAGCACCTCGCAGCCCGCGCTCACGAGCCCCAGAGTGAGCGCCTGCTTAACCGACAGGGAGTAGGAGCGGAAATCGTGGCCCACCACGATACGGCGCTTGCCCATCTCCTGGATCAGGGTTCCCAGACCCAGGCCCAAGGCTTCGACGCCCAGGAGATTCAGATCCGGCCCCATCAGCCAGCGCGCGTCATATTCGCGAAAGCCGGTGGCCTTGATCAGAGGCGCCATTTCATAGGCGAAGGTGTTGGGGAAAAGATCGGTACGCGCGGTGGGGAACATAAGACCTGCTTTGACGGCGCCCCTTAGGAAGGGGGCGCATGAGCGATGGGGTGGCCGAACGGCGCCGGGGATCGCTGGCCCATTCCCTGGGGCCATACCAGAGCCAAGGCGATCAAGGCCACCGCCGCGAGAGCCATCAGAGGTAAAATCAGGCGGCCGATCATGGGGCCAGCCTATAGCGACGACTTGCGGTCGGCGCCAATGCGGCGCGCTTGACCCACCCACGCCGAGCCCCTAGCCCAGCCTCATCCGCAAGAAGGGAGACCGAATGCCGACGCTCGTGCTGCTGCGCCACGGCCAGAGCCAATGGAATCTGGAAAACCGGTTCACCGGCTGGGTCGATGTCGATCTGACTCCCTCCGGTGAGGCTCAGGCGGCACGCGCCGGCCAATTGATCAAAGCCGAGGATCTGGCGTTCGACCGGGCCTACGCCTCGGTGCTGACGAGGGCCATTCGCACCGGCTGCATCGCTCTCGCCGCCGCCGATCAACTGTGGATTCCGACGACCAAGGACTGGCGGCTCAATGAGCGGCACTATGGTGGCCTTACGGGGTCGGACAAAGCCGAGATGGCGGCGCGATATGGCGAAGACCAGGTTACGGTATGGCGCCGCTCGTACGACATTCCGCCCCCACCCCTCGCGCCAGGCGGCGAATACGACCTCACCAACAACCGGCGCTACGCCGGTATCGCCGTTCCGTCTACGGAAAGCCTAAAGACGACGCTCGAACGCGTACTGCCCTATTGGTCCGAGGAGATCGCGCCCAAGCTCGCTGGCGGCGAGAGCCTGCTGATCGCGGCCCACGGAAATTCCTTGCGCGCCATCGTCAAGCATCTCTTCGCGGTTCCCGATGACGCGATCGCCGCCGTGGAGATTCCCACCGGCAATCCCCTGCTGATCGAACTTTCTGGTGAACTGACGCCGGTTGCGGCGAGATATCTCGACACGGCGCGGGCCGAGCGGCTGCCGCCTCTCCCATAGGATGCGGGCATGGAAAAAGGGCGACGCGAGCGCGCCGCCCTTCCCGTCCTTGAGAACCGATTTTGGCCTTAGGCCGCTTTTTCGGCTTCGATCAGAGTCTCGGCCTTCGGAGCGGAGATCTCGATCCGGCGAGGCTTCAGCGCTTCGGGGAGCTCGCGCCGGAGCGACAGCGAGAGCAGTCCGTCGGCGAGATGCGCATCGGTCACCACCACATAATCGGCCAGTTGGAACTTGCGCTCGAAGTTCCGTTCGGCAAGGCCGCGATGGAGGTAGCGCTTGGCCTGGTCGTTGGCGACCTTGCGGCCTTGGACGGTCAGGAGGTTTTCTTTCACCTCGATGGTGAGGTCCTCGGCCTTGAAGCCGGCCACCGCGATCTCGATGCGGTAGGCGTTCTCGTCGGTGCGTTCGATGTTGTAGGGCGGATAGCCGTTGCTGGTTTCGGTGCTGGCGGCGTCCAGAAGATCGGCCAGACGGTCGAAACCGACAACGGAGCGATAGAGGGGGGAAAAGTCGATAGTGCGCATGTTCGGCATCCTTCTTTGCTTTAGCAAGGTTGCGTTGATGAACGAGCCGCTGGCGAGCCGATCTGGCCTCGCCCATGACCCGGAAGGCCCGGACTTCCAGCGCCTTCGGGCTATCAGTTAGGCGCGCCCGATGCGGCTTCAAGGTCTGGCGTCGCCGGATTGTCGAACGAGCGTCTGAACAATGTTCACTTGCCTGGCGCCCGCCGCCGCGCTAGGGCGACGCTCTCTTTAAGAACAACCCCGAGGAGACGCCTTTCATGGCCACGCTTCAAGAAGTCACCGATCGCGTCAAAACGGCCGTTGGCGCCGATTCCGGCCTGGGCAAGACCCTGAAATTCAACCTCAAGGGCGATGGCTTCATCTTCATCGACGGCGGCACCGTCACCAACGACGACAAGCCGGCCGATCTGACCATGACCATCTCACTGGCCGATCTGACCGCCATGGGGGAAGGCAAGCTCGACGCCATGACCGCGGTGATGACCGGCAAGCTGCAGCTTTCCGACATGGGCCTGGCGATGTCACTGCAAAGCAAGATGACCGCGCTGTTCTCCAAGATGGCCTAAAAGCGGCTTGGCGCAGGCCGCCCCGCTCGTCGCCATCCCTGGCGCGCCGGTTCCGGCCGGCGGCGAGGCGGCCTGGTTCTCCGGCGCCGGCGGCGTGATGCTGCGCGCGGCGCTCTTCCCCGCCACCGGCGAGGCGCGCGGTTCGGTGATCGTCAGTCCCGGGCGAACCGAGCCGATAGAGAAGTATTTCGAGACCGTCGAGGCGCTCGCCAGTCGGGGTTTCGTCGTCCTGGTCCATGACTGGCGAGGCCAGGGCCTTTCCTACCGGGGGCTCGCGGATCGAACGCTCGGCCACGCCAATGGCTACGGCGAGTTTCTGACCGATTTCACCGCCCTGCTCGGCGCCTACGAGACGCGGCTGCCGAAGCCATGGATCGCCCTTGGCCACTCCATGGGCGGATGCCTGACTCTGCTGGCTCTGGCCGCCGGCGAGACGCGGTTCGCCGCCGCGATCCTCTCGGCGCCGATGCTGGGTTTGAGGACCGCGCCCGTGCCGGTTTGGCTGGGCCGCGAGATCGCCCGATTCATGGTAAGCGCGGGTCGGGGACAGCAGCCGGCTCGGTCGAGTTCACCGGGACCGGAATCATTCGAGGGCAATATCGTCACCCACGATCGGTTGCGCCACGACCGGTTCCAGGCCCAGCTTGCGGCCTGTCCCGACTTAGCGCTGGGGGGCCTGACGTGGGGGTGGCTCGACTTCGCCTCGCGCGCCGTCAGGCTTCTTCAAAAAGGAACCGGCGTCCGGGCAATCGCCATACCGGTCGTCATTGTCGCGGCCGGCGCCGACCGGGTGGTCGATAACGCCGGGGCGCGACGGGTCGCCGCCCGCGTTCCGAGCGCCCGTTACATGGAGATCCCCGGCGCATATCACGAAATTCTCCAGGAGACCGACGCTTTGCTGCCCGCATTCTGGCGGGAGTTCGATGCGCTGGCGGATCGCGTAACGGCCCGCGACTGATCAGGATTTCCAGCGACCCTTTTCGGGCGCCCAGCGGGGTGCAGCGTGTTGCAACCGTCACATCGTCTTTGTAACCATCGGATTTGATGCGCGGGCGCGCGCCGGCCCAGTGGGGTTTCATCATGACGTCCAAGACGATCAGTAAGGTCTACAACGGCAGCTATTACCTTTCCGCGAAATATACGGCGCTGACGATCACGACGACCGGCGCGGTCTATGGCTCGACCTTCGTCGGCGGTCGAACGGCTGGCACGCGGGGGCTTGGTGTTGATTTCGCGGCCTCGGTCACCAACGCGGGCAAGATTGTCGGTGGTTCGGGCGACTACAAGGGCGCTACAAGCAGTAATGGCGTGGCGGGCGGCCAGGGGGTTTATCTGGCCGACGGCGCGAGCCTCACCAACAGCGGATATATCTCCGGCGGGATAGGCGCCGTCGGCCCGGGCAGCACCGCGACAACGGGTCCGGGCGTCAACGGCAAAAGCGGCGGCGCGGGGGCCTATCTCGCGACGGGCGCGGCGGCTTCCAATAGCGGCACGATCATAGGCGGCGCGGGGGGCGGCGGCGGCGCCGGCGGAACTTCAACGGGAATGGGCGGCGCCGGGGGTTCCGGCGGCACGGGCGTGGCCTTGCGAGGCGCGACTTTTTCCAACACCGGGGAGATCAGCGGCGGCGCCGGCGGCGCCGGCGGCCCGGTCGCGAACCTAGGCAGCGGCGGCAACGGCGGCGGCGGCGGTTGGGGACTCGCGGTGTTCGCCACGGGCGCCCAAATCACCAACAGCGGCGTGATCACCGGCGGGGCCGGCGGTGCGGGGGGCGGCGCGGGGGCCGGCGGCACGGCAGGCTTCAGCGCCATAGGGGGTATCGCAATCTACCTCGACGCCAATAGTTCGGTGACCAACAGCGGCTCGATCATCGGTGGCTCGGGCGTGTTTCTCGATGGGGTGGGCGTCAAGCTGCAGGACGGCGGCTTACTCACCAATGGCTCCGCCTCGGCCTCTGGCGCCCTGGTCCAAGGGTTCACTGGAGTCTATGGCGCGGGGAGTTCCGCGACCACGGTGAACAATTTCGGGACGATCTCGGGGACCAGCGCCTCGGTGGAGTTCAAGTCGGCGAGCGATCTTCTGATCGCCGAGGCCGGTTCGCGGCTGATCGGCGTGGCCGAGGGCGGCG